>Ga0209550_10000009_pt1 | contig 119904 bp, 95 predicted proteins | sample LauGreSuBDMM15SN_2_FD_187567 | JGI IMG/M metagenome (GOLD analysis project Ga0209550, IMG submission 187567) | Freshwater lake microbial communities from Lake Michigan, USA - Su13.BD.MM15.SN (SPAdes) (version 5) | ecosystem: Environmental > Aquatic > Freshwater > Lake | place: Lake Michigan... | reverse complement strand
CAATCAAAAACTCTTGAAACTGCTGGAATTTCTGGAGGATCAATCACCATTAACGCTGGCAATGATTTCAATAATTATGCAGCAAATATCACTGCAACTAAAAATGATTTAGGTGGCGGAACAACTACTTCTGGCAATCTTTCAATTACAGCTGGCGATGATGTTACTATTGATACTCTGCAACTTAGAAACAGAACCCAGACAAGCTGGGGGCATGCTAGTAAAGGTGGAACAAGTGTAACAGATACCACAACCAATGTCGGCAGTGAAATTGCTAGCGCTGGAAGTTTAACTTTAACTACAACTGGTCTTGGAACTAATAATGAAGAAGCGACTGTTGATGCAAAATATGCAACAGCGCAAACGGAGTATAATTCTGACTTAACAACTTATAACCAAGCAGTGGCAGATTATCCTGCAAAATTAGTCGCTTATAATGATGCGTTAGCGGCTTACAATGCTGCGCTTAACTCAGGTAGAAAAGGACATCTGGTTGCACCAACTGCACCTGAAGCTCCAGTTGCACCAACTGCTCCAGTCTACTCTGAAATTATGGCGAGCGTTGATAATGGCGGAAGTGATATAAAAATTGTTGGTTCAAATATTTCTACAACAACAAATGGCGTTACCATCACACTCGATGCCAATGATTCGGTAAATATTGCCTCAGCTGTTGATAGCTCTTACAAAATGGAAACTTCTAATAAGAAAGGAAGAACATCGCAAAGTTCAAGCAAAGATGTTGCGTTAAATGTTGTTAATATTTCTTCTAACTTAAATTCTTTGGGAAATGTTAACATAAATTCAGGAAATGATACAAACATAATTGCCTCAAATATTAGCGGAATTAACGGAAATATTCTGATTGGAAAGCATGTTGATAGAAATCCACTTTCTGCAACTTATGGACAAGAAATTATAAACAATGATGCAAAGTTAACGATAAAATCTGGGCAGGATTTGCATTATAAATATCATGAATCTACAAAGATAAAGACTGATTCAACCGCTGTTGCTGTGGGAGCGGTAGCTGCCGCCGCAGTAGCAATTGCACTTGCTCCAGCAACCGCGGGAGCAAGTGCTGTTATTGTTAGCGCATCAATTGCAGGGGGTGGCGGGGCGTTAACTGGCGCCCAAGGTAAAAAAGGTAAAACCACAACATCAGAAACGACTGAAATTACTCAAAAACAATCAAACCTTAATTTTAGCAACGATTTAAATATTCAATCTGCATCTGATACAACAATTACCGCTTCGAATTTAACGGCGGATAATGCAGCGATATTAACGGGGAAATTTAGAGATGCGCTTGGGGTTGATACCATTACAAATTATGATGCAAAACTAGCATTAAATTCTGCATTTAATGCCTCTAAAACAAATACAACTGTTGAAAAAGTAAGTCCTAATTATTTAGGAATTGCCGCTTTTGCTGGAGGAAGTGTTTATGGTGGTTATGTAATGAATGGCTATCTAAATCCGAATCTCACAAAAGGCATATCAGCGAGTCTTGCCGTTGCTGGATTAAAGAATTTTGATCCAAACAATAGCGGAGGTATATTAGATCCGATTTTTAATATCAGAACTAGTGACCAATATTTTAAAAATGTAAAAACTGAAATTAAAACCAACCTAAACTTTAATAACTTAACAACTCAATAAAATGAAAAAACAAATTTTGATTATCTTTCTTCTGCTTGCCCTGTCTTCATGCTTGGGATGGCCTATAAGTTAAGAGTACTGAGCTGGAGCCATGGAAAATGCGATCTCTTCAGCCAATAACAGCAATCAGCAATTAGCTTATCTTAAAACTGTTCATGATTTAGCGGAGGCTAACCCGAATAAAGTTACGCTTGACCCAATCGCCGACACCATGAAGCAATGGGATCAAACAACTAGAGGATTGACTGGGGCAAGGTACCCAAAATTTAACACACCTTCCCCCTTCTTAAATTGATCGTTTTAATTTTAAGAATTAAAGTGATGGTCAAATGCTGGCACAACCCCAATACAATCAGACGCTAAGCGGCTTAAACAAATATTAACCAACCTCATTTCTAATTCGGTTAAGTATAGCAAAGAAAATACCGAAATCAAAATTATGGCGCGCAAATTTCAGAAAAATAACGCCGATTTTCTCGAAATAATTATAAGCGACCAAGGACTAGGAATGACCGAATGGCAGGTGGCGCTTGCTCTGCAAAAATATCGCATCATCGAAAATGACAATACTAACGCAGTTGATTCTTTTGGATTAGGGCTGCCGATTGTAAAAAATTTGACAGAATTACTTGGCGGAAAAATTGATATTAAATCAAAAATTTATGAGGGAACCGATGTGAGATTAGTGTTTTCTTATTAGCGAGAAGATTAGAAGTATCAGGAGCCACCACCACGCAAACCAAGCGTGTGCTTTCATATTCGCGTAAAGCTTTTTTATTCTGAAGCACTCCCGACAAATTAAATCTAACTACTTATTTATTTTTCGCAAGTGAGTTTTTTTAATTTTAAAAAATTCTGGAATTTCACTTTCAATCACCAATTCTTTGCCAAAATAATCGGTTAATTTAATTTTATAAGCGTGAAGGCACAGCCTGTTGGCGATCTCTTTGCGGGCTACATCGATGCCGCCATATTTTATGTCGTTAACAATTGGATGGCCGATTTCTTTGCAATGAACCCGCAATTGATGAGTGCGCCCGGTGATTGGGTTTAGTTCTAGAGCCGAGTGATCGTAGTAAGTTTTAAGAACTTTAAAATTAGTAATCGCTTCTTTTCCCTCTTCAAAATCGGGATAGACCTTTTCATTTTTACCCACAAATTTTTTGCGTAGCGGAATTTTTATTACGCCTTCGGTTTTTTTAACAACACCAGCAACCAGCGCCAAATATGTTTTCTCGATGGTTTTATTTTTGAAAGAAGCGGTAAGAAATTCGGCAGTTTTTTTATTGCGGGCAATTAATAAAATGCCGCTAGTGTCTTTATCGAGACGATGAACCAATTGTGGAGAATCGTTTTCTGGGCCTGATTTTGCAGGGCTTGTGGCCAATTGCGAATTATCGCCAAGATTTTTATTGGGCAAATTCTTTAAACAAAATAATAAATCATCAACCGAAATCTCAATGCCACTACCACCTTGCGTAGCAAGGCCAGATGGCTTATTAACCGCAATAAGATTTTCATCTTGATAAATTATCGAAGCCAAAAAGTTTTTGATTTTTTGCGCCGAAACTTGCGGTTTTTTCTTTTCGGTATTTAGCCTTGGCTTTAAATCGGCAAAAACTTCAACATGGTCTGCATCTTGAGTTTTGTAAGACGCATCGACCCTCACCTTATTTACTTTAACTTTTTTCTCACGAATTAGTTTTTGCGCTAACCCAAAAGGAATATCAAAATTTTGACACAAAAACTTATCGAGGCGAAGGCCGGCAAAGTCTTGATTTATCTGAACTATTGGCATTTAAATAAAAATTATTTTCATTAGATAAAATCCAAAAAATAGGAATAAAATTGCTAACGAAACCGAAGCTAAAACATAGGCAAAAGCTAGAAATTCGTGGCCCGCAATAAAAAGGCGGAAGAAATCTAGCGAAAAAGCAGAAAAAGTAGTGAAGCCACCTAAAAAACCAACAATTAATAAATTGCGCATTTTATGATCGAATAATTCAAAATGGCGAATCATAAAATAATAGCAAATGCCTGCAAATAGAGAGCCCACAACATTAACAACCAAAGTGTTAAAAGGAAAAATTGCATATTGCGTGCTACGCAAAATTTTTATGATCACTTCCGAAGAAAGATAGCGGGCCATAGAGCCAAGCGCACCGCCAATTGCAACTAGTATTAAATTCATATGATGCGAATAATTTTCTTTGCACAGCCAAGTTGCACGACCTTAATAGATTTAGGGCGATTTTTACAAATCAATTTTTTCAAAAATCCGTCACTCGTTTTTGAAGTAACTGGTTTTGAACAGCTTAAAGAATAGTAAAATTAAGGTTTAAAGCGGCTACAATATAAGCCTATCAAAATAGAAACCAACTCTTAATTGTTCGAAACTTGGCCACAAGTGCATGAGGCCGCAGTTTGCAAGTAATGCTATGAATTTACATCGAATTTTTCTTCGGCAATTTTGAAAAAATACCGTCGGTAATGCAAGGCGGCAGTAGGGTTGCAAGCCATACCACAAAATAAAGCGGCAAAGGAAAAGCAATGCGCGATTTATTTTTTGCGATACCTTTTTTGATAATTTTTACGGCTTTTTCTGCCGACATTAAAAATGGCATGAAAAAATTATTAACATCGGTCATCGGCGTTTTAATGTAGCCGGGGCAAACCACATTTACCTTGATGCCAAACTCTGCTAAATTGCCGCGCAAAGCCTCTCCATAAACCCGCACCGCCGATTTGCTGGCAGAATATGCCGGCGAAGATGGCAGCCCACGAAACCCCGCCAACGAAGAGATCAGGGCAATTTGGCCCGATTTTCGTAGCTTCATTTTTTCGATTGCGGGGTTAATTAGGTTTAGAATTCCGTTGATATTGGTATCAAAAATTTTAGCTATCTGACCAGCACTCTCAATGCCGCCGCTGGTACCAGCCGAGATTCCTGCGTTAGCTATGATTAAATCGAGCGGATAATTTTCTTCAATTTTTTGTATCCAGCTGCGCGATTCTTCTTCATTTCGCACATCAAGCGATTTAATGAAAACATTTGCTTTTAATTCACGACAAATTTCTTTAACCTCTTGCAACTTTTGCAAATTGCGTGCGCATAAAAATAAATTTACACCCGGTTTAGAATATGCTATCGCAAGGGCGCGACCTAGGCCACTATTGGCTCCGCTAATTAAGATATTCATGAAATTATAAATTAAAATGAAGCATAAATTTATTACCTTTGAAGGCATTGAAGGATCTGGCAAATCTACGCAATCTAAAATGCTGCATGAATTTTTACTCGCAAAAAATTATGATGCAATCATTACTCGCGAACCAGGCGGCGTGCCTGCAGCAGAGCTAATCCGCACAATTTTGCTCGATGAAAGCATTGCCAAACTCGCAGCAAAAAGCGAGATTTTTTTAAATTTTGCCGCAAGAATTGAACATGTAGAAAAATTAATCCGCCCCGCTCTAGCAAAGGGCAAAACCGTTATTTCAGATCGATTTTTTGATTCTACTTTTGCTTATCAAGGCTATGGTTTTGGCGTTGATTTAGCGCTAATTGAAAAAGTGCAAAATATTGCACTAGATAATTTTATACCCGACATTACTTTTTTGATTGATGTGCCAGTAGAACTAGCATTTGCAAGGATTACAGAGCGCTCAACAAATAATCGCTATGAAAAATTAGGCCAAGATTTTCATCAAAAAACGCGCGACGGATTTTTAGAAATCGCCAAAAAAAATAAACGCGTTGTACTAATTAATGGCAATCGCCCAATTGGCATGGTCGCGCAAGAAATTAGAAGTTTTCTTGAGTTGTAGCTTGGTTATGGGGGAAAAAAACCCTATATTTTTTAGCAAAAACAATTAACCTCGCCACCATCGCAATAAAAGTTGCAAAACATACTATCAACTTATTTACATCCAATAAAATGAAAAAAAGAAACAAAATCGCTTTAATAGGAGCGGGCAATATTGGCGGCACTTTAGCGCATTTAGCCGGATTAAAAAATTTAGGTGATATTGTTTTGTTTGATGTTGCTGTTGGCGCCGCAAAAGGCAAGGCACTTGATATCGAGCAATCATCTGTTGTTGAAGGCTACGATTCAACAATTATCGGCACCGATTCTTACGCCGACATTGAAGGCGCAGATGTAGTAATTGTAACCGCCGGCATCGCTCGCAAACCAGGAATGTCGCGCGATGATTTAATGAATACCAATGTTGGAATTATCAAAACCGTTGCCGAAGGAATTAAAAAACACGCTCCAAACGCATTTGTAATTGTGATCACCAACCCGCTAGATGCAATGGTTTACGTAATGCAAAAAGTTTCGGGATTGCCCGCCAATAAAGTTGTAGGAATGGCGGGAGTGCTTGATTCTGCACGCTTTGGATTATTTTTAGCGCGCGAATTTAACGTTGCAGTTTCTGATGTTCGTAGCTTTGTTTTAGGAGGACATGGCGATACTATGGTTCCTTTGGTGCGCTACTCTTCGGTGGGCGGCATTCCTTTGCCCGACCTAATCGAAATGGGCCTAACTACCAAAACAAAAATTGAAGAAATCGTTCAACGCACTCGTGATGGCGGCGCCGAAATTGTTAAACTTTTAGGAAATGGTTCAGCATTTTACGCACCAGCAACATCGGCAATTGCAATGGCCGAAAGCTACTTGCAAGACAAGAAAAAAATTCTTCCTGTTGCAGCAAATCTTAATGGCGAATATGGCGTTAAGGGCTTGTATATTGGGGTTCCGGCAGTTATTGGCAAAAATGGCGTAGAAAAAATTATTGAAGTAAAACTCAATGTGCAAGAACTCACAATGTTTAATTCTTCGGTTAATGCGGTAAAAAAATTAATTACCGAAACCGGCATTTAAAAATATGGCAATTGCAGAACTTAAAAAAAGTCGCCTGGTTTTTGTTTATTTTTTCATTCTCGCAATTTTTGTAGCCATCATTTTGCGTTTATTTTTTTTAGCGGGATTTGGCGATAAAGTAAAAATTCGCTTTATTTACGATCTCAACAAAATCAATAAGCGCGGCGATATTGTTGACCGAAACGATGTTTTGGTTGCCACCGATCTCAAAACAAAATCGCTTTATGTCAGCAATATTTTAGTGAAAGATGCCAGCTTAATTGCCAAGGGTCTATCCACTATTTTTCCCGATTTAACTTATCAAGAAGTTATCAAAAAAATCTCTGATCGCAAATCAAATCGCAGCAATAAAGGATGGGTTTTGATTCGTCGCAACGTTACTCCGGCGCAAGAAGAGCGTGTTCAAAATTTAAAGATGGCCGGCTTGCTTTTTGAGGATGACCGCATTCGGGTTTATCCGCAGCGCTCGATTTTATCGCATCTGGTTGGCTATGTAGACCTAGACCGACAAGGGCTTGCCGGCATGGAAATGCAGCACAATAAACAATTATTGCATGACGAAGAAAAGCTGCAACTCGCTGCCGATGTGCGCGTGCAAGATATTTTAAACAACGAATTATTAAATGGGCTTGAAGAATTTAAAGCCCGCGCAGCCTCGGGCGTAGTGATGGATGTTACTAATGGTGAAATTTTAGCGCTATCTTCGCTACCAAGTTTTGACCCCAATTTGCAACAAGATGCCTCTCAAGACGAGCGCTTCAACCGCGTTACTAACGGCGTCTACGAGCTTGGCTCGATATTTAAAATTTTTACGAATGCCATCGCTTTCGAAGAAAATTTAGTGAAGATGGAAGATGTTTACAATGTCTCTGATCCAATCAAATACGGGCGCTTTACTATTAAAGATGATCATCCTTTTAAAGGCGAAATGACTGTGGCCGAAATTTTCTCACACTCGTCTAACATAGGAACGGTGCAGATTGCGCAAAAAATTGGCATCGATAATCAGCGCGATTTTTTAAAGAAAATAAATTTTCTGAAGAAGCTAGAAGTAGATTTTCCGGGGCTTGGAAGGCCTATTTATCCTAAAGTTTGGCGCGATATTAGTTTATATACAATTTCTTACGGCCACGGTATTGCTGTAACGCCGCTGCATATTGCCGCCGCTACTGCGGCTATTATTAATGGCGGAATATTTTATGATCCGTCGTTTTTGAAGTTAAAAAAACAGCCCGAAGGGCGACGCGTTCTTAAAGAATCGACTTCGGCAATTATGCGCATAATGCTGCGAAAGGTTGCAACAGAAGGAACCGGACGCTTTGCTAATATTGAAGGCTATGAGGTTGGTGGCAAAACTGGCACGGCAAATAAGGTTGAGGGCAAGGGGTATAATGAATCGCAGACTATTGCTTCGTTTATTGCGGTGTTTCCGATTTCGCAGCCTAAATATTTGGTTTATATTGTGCTAGATCATCCGAATTATTCGTTTAATACTGGTGGGATGGTGGCAGCACCTGTTGCTGGGCGCGTGGTTAAGAATATTGCGCCGATTTTAGATGTGATGCCTCGCGATTAGATTACTATAGATCTTGTGGGCAGTAAAAGTCTTAAGCTTGGGTAATTTATGAATCTAAGAAGCAGAGCTTCTAGGCTTCATAAATTACCCAAGCTTAAGACTTTTACCTACTTATAGCTGTTCTGCAATTAGCCATAATATTCCTGAAGCGGTAAGCAATATTCCTGTAAATTCTATTTTGTTTGGCGATTCTTTTAAGATGAAATGGGAAGCGATGATGGCTAGCACTAACTCTAATTGGCCTACTGCTTTGATGTAGATTACGCTGCCGAATGCGAAGGCAGTGAACCAGCAGACAGAGCCGGCGAAACTTAAGACCGAGGTGCGAAGAAAGGCGAATTTATTTTCTGCCGAAACGAGGATTTTTAAATCTTGCAGGAAACGCTTTTGGTATAGCTTGATGCTGATAAATAATATATTTTGAAAGAAAATTACCCACATTAAAACTGTGATCGGGGCTTGTAAATCACCGTATTCTAGGCGGTAAAGTTCTTGCGCAGCAAATTTTAAGTTGAAGGCCGAGATAGAGAAAAATAACCCGCAGAGAAGACCAAAAAATGCCGCTTGGTTGTTTAATGATTGCCAGAATTTTTTTATTCCACCATTGAAAACTGAGCCCGACATCAACAGCACGCCGCTTGTGGTGACAAAGATCGCCATGATTCCTGTTGATGAAATTGTGGCGTTAAAAAATAGTAATCCAAGAATTAGCGTTTGCAGAACTTCGGTTTTATAGAAGGCTATTCCGATGCTGAAATTTTTTGATTTGAAGGTTTGCAATAAACACATATTGCCACCGACCTGTGTGATTGCTGTGATGAGGCAGTAATAAATAAATTGATTATTTACGCTGTGAAAAGTGTAGATGAAAACTGCGATGGCAAAGGGCCAAGGCAAAATAAAGCGTGACCACGATACTGTAAGTGAATCTAGTTTTTTGGCTAAGGCTTTTTGCTCTAAATTTCTGAAGGTTTGTAATATTACGGCGGCGATTGTGTAGAAAATCCACGCCATCTACTCCCCCTCTTTGATTGCTCGCGCTAGAATAATTCCGCAAGAAATTGCGATATTTAACGAACGCATTTGATTTTGCATCGGGATAAAAATTTTTGCGTGAGCTTGAGAAGCCACATATTCAGGCACTCCAGCACTTTCTTGGCCAAAAATAATTATGTCATCTTCTTTGAAATCGAACTTGCGATAATCTTGCGAGCCTTTAGTTGTTGCCAAAATTAAGCGGCGATTTTTCGCGGTAATTTCTTGTGCAAAAAATTCATTAAACGAACTATGTCTTATAATTTTGGTATGCTCGATATAATCGAGAGCCGATTTTTTTATACGCTGCATATCGAATGGAAAGCCGCACGGCTCTAAGACGTGGAGCTCTGCATCAAAACAAGCGCAAGTACGAATTATAGTACCGACATTGCCGGCGATTTCTGGTTGAAATAATGCAATTGCTGGCATATTAAAATTCACTCCTTGTTTTAAACGCAATATTAATTGTGCCTTCATCCAAATAATCGAGCTCACTGCCAAGTGGTATTCCGTAGGTTAGATGAGTGATTTTAGCGCCATATTCTTTAAGATCTTCGGTTAAAAAATGTGCTGTAGTTTGGCCGTCAATTGTGGCACTGGTGGCAATAATTATTTCTTTTATCATGTCGCCTTTTAGCCTAGAATGAAGTGGCTCTAGGTTAAGATCTTCAATTGCTACACCACTAATTGCCGATAATTTTCCACCCAAAACATGATATTTTCCTTGATAAGTTTCGGCGCGCTCAATTGCCCATAAATCGGCCACCTCTTCAACAATGCACAGCAGGCTTGGGTCGCGACGTTGGTTTTTGCAAATATTGCAAATTTCTCCCTCGTCTAAATTGCCACAAATTTTGCATTTATGCACGCGATCATTTAACGATTGCAGCCCCTCAATTAGTGGCAATAAAAGCTTTGGTTTATTGCTGGCAAGTTGCAGCACAATACGCTTGGCAATGCGCGGCCCTAGGCCTGGCAGCCTTGAAATTGTTTTGCTTAACTGATCGATGAAATTCTTTTCCATACTTAACTCTTAAGGTTTAATTCTTCACTTCTTGAGACGAGGAAGAGATGTTAATTCTACAATATCTAGCAACTTACTACAGAGCAATTTATTTGCGCAAACCGCACTCGGCATCTACTAAATATTTGTAGGTAGTTAGTTGCTCTAATCCCACGGGGCCACGCGCATGTAGCTTTCCTGTGGCAATACCAACTTCTGCACCAAGACCAAATTCTGCACCATCGGCAAATTGCGTTGAGGCATTATGCATTACAATTGCCGAATTTATTTCGGCGAAAAATTTTTGCGCCGCATTCATATCCTCTGTAACGATGCTTTCTGTATGGCTTGAGCCATATTGATTGATGTGAGAAATTGCCTCATCAATATTTTTAATAATTTTTATCGAGATAATTTTATCAAGATATTCGGCACTATAATCTTTTTTTGTAGCCAATTTTATACGCGAATCAATTGCCTGCGCAGCCTTATCCCCACGCATTTCACAAAAATTTGCACAAAGATCATGAGCGATTTTTGGCAGAATTTTTTTAGCAATTTTTTTATCAATCAACAAAGATTCTGTAGCGCCGCAAATTGCAACGCGACGCAATTTGGCATTAAGCAAAATTTTACGCGCTTTTTCTTCGTCGCACTTTTCGTGAATATAGGTATGACAATTGCCGTCGAGATGCTTCAACACTGGTATCTTGGTGTCTTTTGTTACCGCCTGAATTAAAGATTTTCCGCCGCGAGGAATTACAACATCGATATATTTTTCCATTTTCAGCAACTGCTTTACATAATTGCGGTCGGTGCTTTCAACCAGATAAATAAGGTTTTGATCGATATTATGTTTTGCAAGCGCCTCGCGAAAAAACCGTATAAGAATTTTTGCCGAATTTATACTTTCTGAACCCGAACGCAAAATTACTGCATTGCTCGCTTTTAACGCTAGAGCAGCAATATCGCAGGCCACATTTGGGCGCGACTCAAAAATTGCAAATATCACGCCAATTGGCACCGTAATTCGACGAATATGCAGGCCATTAAATCGGTTAACTTCATAAAGAATTTTACCAGTAGGATCGGGTAGATTTGCAATTTCTTGCAGCGAAATAGCAAGGGCCTCAATACGATTTTTATCCAGAGTTAGACGATCAATTTTTGCCGCATCAAGATTATTTTCTTGCGCAAATTTTATATCGAGTTGGTTGGCAGCAATAATGTCTTCGACATGCTCTGCAATTGACTTTGCAACATCCAATAAAATGTTATTTTTTATTGATAAGTTAAGTGCGGAAGTTTTTTCGCTAGCACTTTTTGCATTAACGCAGATTTTTTTTACTATCGATTTTATGTTCATAAATTTTTATCACAAAACTATTAGAAAAATCATAATTTTTAGGCATTGCGAAGAGTTGTCGTCAATCATAATTTTTAATTTTAACCCACTAAATGCTTATTCAAAAAACTGAATTATTGGCAAAACAAATATTATGGCAGCCACCACCAAGGCGCTTAACATAAGGCTTGAGGCCGAATCAATTTTTGCCGCTAATTTTTTATCATTCTCCGATCTTACTATTTCTGATTTTAAAAATAGCGGAAAAAATAATTTTACTGTAAACAAAAATAAACAAAGAGAATTCAATATGAAGAAGGCTTGAGCAATAATTAAATTATTTTGAAATATAATTTTTAACAAAGAATATTTCTCTACCATGCCTAGAGAGGGAACGATTCCACATAAATTTAAAAAACCAAATAACAATAAAAAAACCGTGATTTTCATCTGAAAAAAAAGGCCAACCATATCTTTATTCTCGGCTTTTTTTAGATATAAAATTAAGTTAGAAAAAGTAAGAAAAATTAAAGTGACAGAAAGTATAAGATTTGGCATAGCACTGTAGATACTGGCCTCATCGTAAAGCGCGTAAAGAATAATTGCAAAAAATGCTGCAATTAATTGGCTAAAAAATAGATGAAAAAAAATCGCCTTAAAATCACGACTGAATAGCAATAAAACTAACGAGATCAATAAATTCGCTAAAAAAATAAACGCTAAAATTTCTAAATTTATTTTAGAAATAATTGCAGAAAATACACCAATACCAAATACCTCGATAATAACTTTTGTAAAAATATAGAGCTTGGCAATGCCGAAGAATAAAGGCAACAATAGATATATTGATGGAGAATCTGCATCGCAATTTCTGTAAAAAAGCAAGTTTGACGAACTCAGAATAGTCAATAAAATTCCACCAAAATAAAGCAGAAATAGACTTGCTGTTTTTATCGAACCAACATTGTTTAAAATTCCTTCTTTGCTAAATGTAAGTTGACCTCCAAACTTTGCGGTAATGATAATTGCAAATAATAATAAAAAACTTTCAATAAAAATTAAAAATAAGAAAATTTTAGAAGAGCTATTAGTTGCCTTAAAAAGAAATTTTGTTGTTAAAAAATAACAAGATAAAGCTAGGCAATTATAGGCCAGAAGCAATGTTGGCAAGTTATTTGCAAGGATAACAAGATTGATCAAAGCAATGGTAAAAGCAAAAAATATTTTGAATTGGAAAATATTTTTATTGGCACTAATTGCTAAAAATCTTTCAGCGTGAAATCCGTAAGTTAGCCAAATAAAATTCAGCAAAAATAAATAGGAAATATTTTCGTTATTTACAGCAAATTTTATAGATAGCTCTGATGTTAAGCCCATGATTTCTAGAGAATGCGCGTCTTCTAATTTATTATAAAGACCGATTAAAGCGGCAAAAGAAAAAATCATCGAGAATTTTTCGACAAGAATTTTTATTTTATTTTCTGCAATTGCAACATTGGCAAAGCAGTTAAATAAAGGCAGCACAACAATTGTTAATAGTAAAAAATTCATAATGTTATGAATTGAAGAGATAATTTGTTTAGAAAATCAGAATAAAAAATCAGGCCATAAATTACGATAATTAATGACCAAAAAGAAATAGTATAAAGCCAGTATTTATAAGGCTCTGAGGCAACTTTTTCTTGCGATGAATCTGGCGATAAAAAGAAGATCGTGGTTGCAATTTTTATAGCCAACGCAACAAAAATAAAATTTATTATCGCAAGAACAGCAATAATAAGAATATTGAGAAAGATTCTATCGAATTGCAAATTTTCTAGAGCCAGATACCAATTGCCATAGAATAAAAAAGTGAAGGGAAAAGCGGCAATAAAAATAATTAACAATTTTAGTGGCAAGAGCAGTAGCTGATTAGGCGCAATTAGAAATATTTTATCGAGAGAAGAGGTGTTAAATTTGCGTTTTAAAAACGTAGCAAAAATAAAAAGGAATAGATTGATTAAGTTAAAATTTAGCCAATAAAAAAATGCCGCCTGCCCTGATGCCTGGCTATTTAGAGCCAAGCAAATTAAAATCAGGCCAAGATTTATTATACATAAATAAATTGCGATAAGTTTAAAATGTTTGGTTTGAAGCAAACGAAACAGGCTATAAAAAATTAATAACGATGCCGCCACAGCAATAATGGCCGAGATTGAACGATTTACAAAAAACAAATAAGAAAATTTTATCGCGAAAAAAATTCCTAAATTAGCTTTGATAAAAAGAGAATCGATAGCAAAAAAATTAGCGAGTAAATTATTGTTCTTGAGGTTTTTGAAATAAAGCCAGAAGGGGAAGAATTTTATTACAAATCCAATGGCCACAAGGATAGTCAAGATTGTAAGAAACCTTGTATCTTTGCTGGCGAGCAAGTTCTGCTTGATGATTTCAAGATTTAAACTGCCAAAAATTAAATAAATAATCAGAAACGAAAACAAGATTAACAGCGACGCAGCGCTATTAAAAGCAAAATATCGAAATGATAAAATTGAAATTTTTACATCTTTTGCAATAGAGAAAATTGCGAAAAAACTGCAGGCGTATATTTCTAGAAATAGAAATAAATTTAACAGATTATTACTCGTGATAACGCCTATGGCTGTAAAGACCCGCAATAAATATACCGAATAGAAAATCTTGCTATTTTGCTGATCAAGAAAATTTTTTATATCGAGCTGATAGTAAAATAAAATTATTATATTTAATAAAATTATTGCAGTAAGAAATATCGCCGAAACCGCGTCTAGCTTGAATTCTAGCGCCATTGAAAGCGGCATTAATTCAAAATCATTACTGATTGTTTGCAGCTCTAATACTTGCGGAAAAATTTTTATTATTGCCGCTAATAAAGTTAGAAGACATGTCGCTGTAAGGATGAAAGAGATATTTTTTTTGGCGACAATTTGGCAAAGCAACGAGGTGATTAGTGGTAAAAAAATAATGGCGTAGATTGAACTAATTAATGCCATTTATTGATAGAATTATTGAAAGGGTCGTAATCGCGACATTTCATCATAATTTAAATTAGACTCAAGGAAATCTAGAGATTAAGATTGTTCGGCGGCAGCCTCAATAGAACCCGTTAAAAATGCATCACTCTATTAAGAAGCAAAAGGTTACTTATGCTTCATCATTTCGACAAACTCTTCAAACAAATAAAAGCTATCTGACGGCCCTGGCGAACTTTCTGGATGATATTGCACCGAAAATGCCTTCTTATCCTTTAATTTAAAGCCCTCAACCGTGCCATCAAATAACGAAACATGGGTGAGTTGCGCGTTAGCTGGCAAAGATTTTGCATCGACACAAAAGCCGTGATTTTGGCTTGTAATCTCAACTTTTTTGGTCAGCAAATTTTGCACTGGATGATTTGCCCCGCGATGCCCCTGGTGCATTTTTGTGGTTTTAGCCCCTACGGTTAAAGCCAAAAGCTGATGCCCTAAACAAATTCCAAATACAGGAATGTTGTTATCGAGAATTTCACGAATTACTGCAATGGCGTATTTGCCTGTTTCGGCAGGGTCTCCAGGGCCATTAGATAAAAATACGCCGTCAGGATTATGCGCCATAATTTCTTTGAAACTGGCCTTGGCACCAACAACCTCAACATCGCATCCCACTTGCGTTAGGCAGCGTAAAATATTAAGTTTTGCACCATAATCAACTGCTACAACTTTTAATTTTTTATTTTTAACTACGTTGTAAGAATTATTTAATTGATTCCACGAACCTTGATCTCCCCACTGATATTGCTGGTTTAAGCTGGCAATGGCGGCAAGTTCTACACCGCTTAAATCGGCAGATTTTTTTAATTCTGCAACTGTTTTTGCTATGAGATTTTCGTCTATTTCATCTTGATAAATAATGGCGACAGTTTTAGCGCCAGAAGCCCGCACAAGCTTGGTAATTTTGCGCGTATCAACACCAGAAATGCCGGTAATATTATTTTTTTGCAACCACAAATTAAAGTGATCTTGCGAACGATAATTAGAAGGATTGGTTATAGGCTCGCGAATTATAAGGCCCGAAGCTCTTGGGGTTTTTGCTTCGATGTCGGAAGAATTTACGCCGATATTGCCAATATGCGGAAAAGTAAAAGTGATAATTTGGCCACAATAAGAAGGGTCGGTTAAAATTTCTTGATAGCCGGTAATCGCGGTGTTGAAGCAGATTTCACCCTTAGTGATAGCTTTTTTCCCAACGCCATATCCATAAAAATGTGAGCCGTCAGAAAAAACTAGAATTGCGTTTTTTTTTGCAAAAGACATGATATATCAAATTCGATTAAACAATATACTTAAATCAGGTTGAAGAAAATATCTTCGTATTTCGTACTAAAATATATTGAGATCCCCGTGAAGCGGGGCGCAACCTAAACTACTTGCGTAAATTATTAGTTGAAAATTTTGAATAACTTAATTCTAACCTATAGAAATTTAAAAATGAATAATGAAATTGCAGTCAATTTAGGTGACAAAAGCTATAAAATTAGAATCGGCGCCGGCGAAATCAATCATTTGCGCAATTTTTTAACACAAAAAAACTATAGTAAAATTTTTATCATTACCGATGAAAATGTTGCCAAGCTGCATTTGGCAAAACTTCACTCTGTATTGCAAGGCTTTGAGCTTACAACCACAATAGTTGCAAGTGGAGAACAAACCAAAAGCTTTGGCGCGCTCGAAAAAACCTGCGAAGAAATTTTGCAACAAAACATAGATCGCAAATCTTTAATTATCGCCTTTGGTGGCGGCGTTGTCGGAGATTTAGCTGGCTTTATTGCTAGCATTTTATTGCGCGGCATAGATTTTTTGCAAGTGCCAACCACTCTGCTGGCCTGCGTTGATAGCTCTGTCGGCGGCAAAACTGCTATTAATAGCAAGTTTGGCAAAAATCTTATCGGCAGTTTTTATCAACCAAAATTAGTGATTTGTGATTTAGATTTTTTACAAACTTTGCCTGCAAGAGAATTTCGTGCTGGCTATGCCGAAGTCTTGAAATATGGGCTTATAGAAGATAAAAAATTCTTTGACTTTCTTGATCAAAATCTAGAAAAAATTTTTTTGAAAGACACCAAAACTCTGCAAGAAATTATCACAAAATCATGCGAAAATAAAGCAAGAATTGTGTCGCAAGATGAAAAAGAAAACGGCGTGCGGGCACTTTTAAATTTTGGCCATACCTTTGCTCATACTTTTGAAAATGAGTTGAATTACTCAAATGATTTACTTCATGGCGAAGCTGTTGGTATCGGAATGTTGATGGCGGCAAAAATGTCGCAAAACCTTGGTATGATTGATTATGCGCAGTTTGAAATTATCAAGAAACATATCGAAAAATCTGGTTTAAATATTGATCTTAAGCAAATTCGCAAAAACTGGGATCAAAAAAATCTTGTCGGCCATTTATATAAAGATAAAAAAACTGAACATAAAAATCTTACCTTTATTCTTCTCGAAAAAATTGGCCAGGCGGTGATTAAAAAAGGTGTGGATGAAAAAGAATTTCAGAAAATAATTGCCGAAATGTTGTGAAGTTAGTAATTGCCGCTGCCTGCTAAAATCAACAAAAAGCATCTGCACAGATATAGATTTTGCAAGAAAATACCGCAAAAGATAATATGAAATGCCCAAGAAGAATGATCTATAATACAACTTGCATTTCATCAAAATACCTATAAAATTTTTTTTCCAAAAAACCATTGCGATTTAAGTCGCCTGCGTGATGGAATGGTAGACATAACGGACTTAAAATCCGTGGAGCCTAAAGCTCTTGCCGGTTCAAGTCCGGCCGCAGGTACCAAAATAAAAATCAATAATTAGCATCTGATGAATTGGCAGAAAAAATTAGCTAAATTATTTAGTCTGATTTTTCTGTCTTTTGCTGTTGCGTCTTGCGACGGCAATTATTGCGTTGAGGCTGATGAGTTTGATAATGACTACGTTCAAGTAAAAGCCAATCCTATAAGTGACGGTGTTTTTGGCACCATCTACAATCACAACGATGGTGGGCAAACAGCCACCTGGCACGAAACCGGCCTCCGCGCCAATGGCAAACCTTTCTTAATTCAAGTTTCTGGTGCATGGATTCCTTGGTATGGCAGCGCCATGACCGACTCCAAACTTAACGCTGTCAGTCGCTGCAATTTTTGTGCCAAAAAAAACAACGTCGCTAACGAAAACTGCATTTGTTATAATGGACAAACCCCAAAATCAGAAAAAGGCATTGGCGGCATGCCAATAGTGGTGCCAGAGTCTGATTGTGTCAACAATCCAACCCTGCAAAACGATCCTTCGAGATGCACCTGCACTACACTTAACGGCCGAACTACCGATGAAGGCGTATTTCATTTTCCACTCAACTTTTATAACAAAGATCATTCAATAAAATTTCCTGACGACCAAGGATCTGCCTGCAAATATAACGGCGGAATGGGCTTGTATCTTGGCTTATTTGGCACTAGCAGCAACGAAATGCCGATTCGGGTTTATCATTTATTTTCTGAAGCAACAACCTGCGCCATCAATAGAAATAGCAACAATGAATGCAAAGATGAAAATGGCGTCGATCAAACAAAATATGTCTTTAGAAGCGCCAATAATGCAATTTTTGTTAAAGACGACGCTTCTGATAATATCGGGATCAACGCCACTACAGCCGACGACATCTATCACAAGCCTAACGAGTTTGTAAAGTTAATGATTCACGACCGCTATTATTCGGATAATTACGGTAAATATAGCGTTACAATCCTTGAGGGCGTAAGTCGTGACGGCGATACCGGATTACTAGAATTTTTAGTGGAAATAGTTGAAGAAGCGCTTCTCGGAAAACGAGATATCAATGGAGTTAAGAAAGGTGGCGTTCTTGAATATATGTACAAAGCCATTGTGCAAGATAGTTATTTTGGCGCCACTTTGCAGATTTGCCTCTCGCTTTACATTGCATTTTTTGGCTTTGCTACTCTGATTGGCATTGTTGAAATCACCAAAAAAGAGCTATTAAGCCGACTAGTCAAGCTATCTTTGGTAATATTTTTTACTACACCGACAAGTTGGTATTGGTATAATCAGCTTATTGTTATGTTCTTTAAAGAGGGCATGGACGTAATAATTACGATGTTTTCTGATTTCGTCAACGCCAATATACAAGAAAGCAACCCTATTCGCATCGCTCAATCAATAAGCACCAATCCAGATGGCGGAGCCTCTCGCTTCTCTTACATCGACACCATGATCAAAACTTTATACTCGTCGAATGTTGCAAAAAAAATCTGGGGCTTATTTTTTCAAAGCTTTTTTGGCTTCATATACATTTTGGCAATTTATGCGCTAATGCTATTTTTTATCTACGTAATGCTATTAGCAGCCATGACTTACATGGTTACGTTAATGAAGCTAATTTTTGTTTTAGCTTTAGGCCCAATCTTCATCACTTTTTCACTTTTTGGACAAACCAATGCAATGTTTAAAAACTGGCTTAGCTTCATTGGCGCCAGGTCTCTAGAGATGGTTATGTTATTTTTAATTCTCTATACATTTGTTATGTTTATTGACGAAAAATTTACAGGACTGTTGCGTTATCGCGTTTGCACAGAATCTATAAATTTTGGTCGACTTTCTTTTATAATTTTAAAGGCCGATGTTAACAGGGGTATCGTAGAATGGTTTGGTTTAATGCTAACACTCGCTGCTTTAATTTATATTTTAATGGAAATTGTCAAGAAAATTCCTGAAGTTGCTGGCCAGTTAATTAGTATTGGCGGCGTAGATCAAAGCAATGATGGCGCAGGTAATAGCGCTTCGTCATTTGGCATGGCGGGAAAAATGCTTAGTGCTGCCAGCGGTTTAGCCATGGCGGGAGCCAAAGCAGGGTTATCTAAGGGTGGTGGCGCAGCCTTTCGTGCAATTCGCGTTGGCTCTAGAGCCATTGGGGCTTCTGCAGCAATTGATAAAGTTGGTGGCATCATTCCTTTTCGTGGCGTTAGAGCAAGATTGCGCGACAACTTAATCGATTCCAATATCGAAAAAGGCAAGGCTTTCGCTGCTTCGCAGGGCCTTAAACCAGGAACAAAACAATATGATCTCGCAGTTCGTGGATATGTAATGGGTGGCGATGGAAATAACAAAGAAACTGGGCTTGGCGCCTTCAAGCACCAAAATAAAGCGCAAGCCGCCTTATATGACATGACCGCTGAAAACATCGCAAAAAGACTCGATCAAAAATTAGTAAAAGAACCTCTTAAAGAGTTTTTAAAAGATAAGGCGAAAGAGCTTAAAAAAGGCGATCCAGATACAATTCCGCTTGGAAAAGACATGGAAAAACAACTAAAAGAGGCAGCAAGAACGTGGGCTGAAAAAAATCTTGTTGGCGGGCAAGAATCGGTGAATGGCCACTTAAAAGATCTAAAAGGCTTCATGAAAAAACACGGAAAATTATCCGATGATGAAGCTGCAAAAAAATTTGCTGGCAACCAAGATTTAAAAGACAAATTTTTGCAATATAAGCAAGAAAGAGCCTTGGCCAAAAATAAGTCTGCCAACACCAATACCGGAAAAAACTTCATGCGCAAAGTTGGTTATGAAGAAAAACGCAACGATTCTTGGCTAAACGCCGCAGGAGCACACACTGGCAAAGGCTGGGATCCTCTCAAGCGTGTTGGCTGGATTGATAAAATGATGAATAAAGACGATTTAAACGAGCAAACCCGCGCCGCCATGGAAAGAGTGGCAGCCAATTACTTAAAGCATGGTGGCAGCGAGGATGATAAAGCGCGCCTTCGTGCCGAATACGCCGCCAAAACACAAGGCATTGAAAAAACTTTTTATGGACGTCAATTAGCAAAAAAACTTGCAGCCCAACTCAAAGAGGTTGATGCAAAACGCGCTTTTGTCAAAGAAGTTCTAAGAGATAAACTTAACAAACAAATAGCGCGCGACAAGCTTGGCAAAACAGAAGAAGAACTTGAAGCAATGCGTGAAAACGCCAGACGCGAACTAAAAGACATGGAAGAAAAATACAGGGAAGAATTAAAAAACACCTCATCATTAGCTGGCAAAGATATGGCTGCCTTGCGTGATGGCTTGGTTGATTGTGATGGCAACAGCATTCTTGAAGCCCGCATTCGTGCCGAGGCTCTTGGGGCTCTTGCTGTTGATGGCGCCGATAGCAGCAAATCTACATCTCCTCTACAATTTGGCGCCACTCTAGAAGATTCGATTGGCCTGCAAGTATCTAACATTGGCCTTTCTGTTGGCAAACCGTTTCTTGGTGTCGATGGAGAACAACAAGATAAAGCTAGAAACTCTGCATTAATCGCTATACGCAGTGCCATGAAAGCAAACGCAGAAAGAACTCTTGGATTAAAGAAATACGATCTTGCTCAACAAGAATATGCCGCAGAGCAGCTAGAAACAAAACTTGCAGCGGCCACTACCCCTGCAGAAAAAGCAAAAATTGAAGCAGATTTGCGCATTGCTCTAAGCAAAAGAGATACTCTAAAGCAAGCAATAGAGCATACCACAAGACAAGTAGAGAACTTTGAAAAAGACATTGATGCAATTAACAATGCGTCATAAAATGCATTTTTTACGACTTGTAAAATTACCCAGCAATAATTACCTGATTACAATCATCCTCTAAATTTAAACTGATAAATGAGCAAAAGAGATTTTTACGAAATTTTAGGCGTTAACAAAAAAGCCTCCGATGAAGAAATAAAAAAAGCCTATCGCAAGTTGGCGATGCAGTATCACCCTGATCGCAACCCCGGCAATGCCGAGGCAGAGAAAAAATTTAAGGAAGCAACAGAGGCCTACGAAACCTTAAAGGATGCCCAAAAACGTGCGGGCTACGACACCTATGGCCACAACGGTGCACAAGGTGGATTTGGTGGTGGTGGGCATGGCGCGCAAGGCGGCAATGATTTTTCTGGCTTCGATTTCAACGATATTTTCAGCAATTTTAGCGATATTTTTGGTGAAATGGGCGGAAAAACCACCAAGAAAAAAAGTTCGGCCATTCGTGGATCAGACGTACGCTATAACGTAGAAATCACCATCAACGAAGCTTTTTTGGGCACCACTAAAAATATTTCCTTCACCATTCCAACTCAATGCGGCACTTGCAACGGCAAAGGCAGCGAAAAAGACGACAAACCAAGCGATTGTACAACCTGCCAAGGTTTGGGCAAAGTGCGCATGCAGCAAGGATTCTTCATCGTTGAACGCACTTGCGGCGCTTGCCACGGCAGCGGACAAATTATTAAAAATCCGTGCAAAACTTGTCGCGGCGAAGGAAGAATCAACAAAGAAAAAAAGTTGGCGGTAAAAATTCCTGCTGGCGTCGACGAAGGCAACAAAATCAGACTTAGCGGCGAAGGAGAAGCCGGTTCACGCGGCGGCCCAGCAGGCGATCTTTATGTTTTTGTCACCGTTAAAAAGCACGAATTTTTTAATCGCGATGGCGATGATATTTATTGCGAAGTGCCCGTTAAGTTTACAACCGCAGCGCTTGGCGGCAATATCGAAATACCAATTATTGACGAAACCAAAGCCAAATTACAAATTCCTGAAGGCACTCAAACCGGGCAGCAATTTCGTCTTAAGGGCAAAGGGATGTCGGTGCTAAACGCCGGCGGCCGTAGGGGCGATATGTTTGTAAAAGTTTTTGTTGCTGTGCCAAAAAAATTAAGTGCCGAAGAAAAATCTCTTCTAACCAAACTAGATGAAATTGCTGGCAAGCCTAGCGATGCTAAATCTGAAAATTTCTTTAAGAAGTTTTTTTAAAGATTTTAGTATTTAAAAAATTAGAGAAAAATGAGGCTTTCAGACTCTTATTTTTCTAATGCTTTCAATTTATTGGCTTTAGAAACCCTCTGCGAATCAGATTTCAACTGCCCGCACGCGGCCATTACATCGTCGCCCCGCGTTTTTCTAATTGGCGCAATTAACCCGGCATTTTTTAGCACTTGCTGAAAATGCAAAATTTGCGCATCTTCAGTTCTTTCATAACCGCAAGACATCCACGGATTAAACGGAATTATATTAATCTTGGCGTTTAAATTATATTTTTTGATCAGCGCAATCAGCTCACGCGCGTTCTCGTCTCTATCATTAACATCGCGCAACATTACATATTCAAACGTAACTTTTTGCCCAGCATTTTCTTGGTTATAGGTTTTGCAGGCCTTCATTAACTCGTCGAGCGGATATTTTTTATTGATAGCCATAATACCGGTGCGAAGTGCGTCATTAGTGGCATGAAGCGATATTGCAAGCGCCATTTTTAACTCTTTTGACATGCGCAAAATTTCTGGAACCAAACCAGAAGTAGAAATTGTAATGCGCCGCGCCGATAAATTTAAGCCATCGGCATTATTAAAAATTTTAGCAGCAGCCGCAACATTTTCATAATTATAAAAAGGCTCACCCATGCCCATAAACACTATATTGGTGATCTTTTGCCTGGTCGGCGAAACCGCTACTTCGCCAACGCCTATTTTTTTAAAATCGTCGAGCAAATCTTTGGCGAGCATAACCTGCCCTACAATCTCGCTTGCCTCTAGGTTGCGCACCAAAGTTTGGGTGCCCGTATGACAAAATTTACAGGCCAAAGTACAACCCACCTGCGACGAAATACAAAGCGTGCCGCGAGTTTCTTCAGGAATAAAAACCGCCTCAACCTGATTGCCATCAGCAAACTTCATCAGCCATTTGCGCGTGCCGTCAGCAGCTAGCAGATCTTTGTTGATAGCTGGTCGCGCCAAAGTAAAATTTTGTGCCAAAATTTCTCGTGTAGCCTTAGAAACGTTGCTCATTTCAGAAAAATCACGCACGCCGCGCACATAAATCCAGTGCCAAATTTGCGCCGCACGAAATGCCTTCTCGCCAATTTTTACAAGCTCTTGCGTTAGTTGTTCTTTGGTTAAACCGATAAGATTTTTCATCTGTTAATTATTGTATTTTTTAGATCATTTTCAAGCTCTCTGATTCTTTCTTGTAGATCATCAAAGTAATTCATCGATATTTTAAATCATTTTTTCTTCTCCTTAATTGAAGTATTCGCAACACTTTTGGTATTTTTAGCATTTTGCAAAATTTTACTAAGAAGAGGTTTCAATATTTCTATCAATTTAGCGCCACAATCCCCTTCATCAAAAAACTAAAACCGCGCAAAATTAATTCGCGGATCTACCATTTTGTAGGTTAAATCACTAATAATATTCACCACCAATCCAATCAAAGTAAAACAATAAAGCGTGCCAAACATCACCGGATAATCGCGCGATAACGCCGCCTCATAGCCCATCAGCCCTATTCCGTTAAGCGAAAAAATAATCTCAATCAACATCGAACCGGTAAATAAAATGCCGATAAAAGCAGCAGGAATACCGGCGATTACTATCATCATCGCGTTACGAAAAACGTGATTATATAAAACTTGCTTACGGCTCAAACCCTTGGCGTAGGCGGTTAAAACATATTGCTTGTTGATCTCTTCAAGAAAAGAATTTTTGCAAAAAAATGTAAGTGACGCAAAGCCGCCCACAACCATCGCAATTATTGGCAAAGTTAAATGCCAAAAATAATCAAGAATTTTTTGCCACCACGTCATTTGCGAAAAGCCTTCAGAAACAAGGCCTCGCAGTGGAAAAATATTCCAAAAATTACCGCCAGCAAAAAGCACAATTAAAAAAATTGCAAATAAAAACGAAGGAATCGCGTGGCCGATACTTACAACCATGCTACTCCAAAAATCAAACTTCGATCCATCATTTACCGCTTTTTTTATGCCAAGAGGAATTGAAATTAGATAAACCAATAAAGTTGTCCACAACCCTAGAGAAATCGAGACTGGCAGCTTTTCTAAAACTAAATCAACCACTTTTTTATCCTGATAAAAACTATTGCCAAAATCAAACAGTAAAAACTTTTTCATCATTATCCAAAAGCGCTTCCATAACGGCAAATCAAAGCCGTAGAGCTGTTCGATTTTTTTTATAATTTCGGGATCAATACCTTGCGCACCGCGATATTTTGCATCTGCCGCCGCAGCAATAATATTATGGTTTACCACATCTATTGCAGCAGCTTCGTTAGTGGCGTGGTTAGCATTGTTTAACTTGGCCAAAAACTGCTCCACCGGCCCACCAGGAGCGGTTTGAATAATAAGAAAATTTATCAACATTATTAAAAATAATGTTGGAAAAATTAACAAAATGCGCTTTGTTAGATAAAGTGGCATTTAAAAAATTAAAATTGATTGAAATATAACCATACTAAGTGAAGCTAAAAGCGTCAAACTTAAAAACAAAGTTAGTGTTTTGGTATATATTTCTTGCAACTTAAACTCGATTTTTGCCTTAAAGTTAATTTGCTTAAATTAGGTCGAGTCTGTGTCAAAATAGGTCAGCGTATCCCCGCCAGGGGATATAACGTGACCTATTTTGACACAGACTCGACCTAATTTAAGCAAATTAACTTTAAGGCAAAAATCGAGTTTAAGTTGCAAGAAATATATACCAACCACAAGATCATAAAAAATATATGACTACAAAAAAACATCTACTAGTAATTGATGACGACACCCGCCTTCGCAATTTGCTGGGCAAATTTTTAGATGAAAACGGCTTTCAGGTTTCGTTAGCAAAAGATACCGCAGAAGCCCGTCAAATGCTGGCCAGCACTAATTTCGATCTACTAATCGTAGACGTTATGATGCCAGAAGAAAACGGCATAGACTTCACCAACTCTTTTCGCCTCACCTCTTCTACCCCGGTATTAATTTTAACCGCACGAGGAGAGCCTTCAGACCGCATTAAAGGCCTAGAAGTTGGCGCCGATGATTATCTCGCCAAACCTTTCGATCCCAAAGAATTACTTCTGCGCCTTAACAATATTTTAAAGCGCCATAATAATGCGCCAAAGCCCGCAGAAATTAACGCCACACCTCAACAAGATTTTTGCCAATTCGGAAATTTCACTTTTACTTTTACGCAATCGCGCTTGAAAAAAGGCGAAGAATTTATTCACCTAACCGAAAGCGAAGCAAAAATCTTAACAATTTTATGCAGGCAAAAAGGCGTTGCAGTCATGCGCGACAAGCTTTCAGAGCTTTGCGGAAATATCGACGCCAGAAGTATCGACGTGCAAATTACGCGTTTACGCAGAAAAATTGAGGCCAATCCTAAGCAGCCGCAATTCTTGCAAACCGTTAGAAACCAAGGCTACGTGCTTTATGGATAAATAATAAATCATCCTCTTGGTGGCAACGTAGAAGCAGAATTGCCCCCAACAAAAAGCGATGCGCTAGGCGAAACCCCCCTCCCTAATGGCGCAGGAGTTGCCGCCGGAGTTTGATTACTCCGCTGCTGGCCCGGACTTCGTAACAGTTCTGCTATAACCTCTTCTTTCGTAATTTGTGCAGGCCCTTCTGTTTGTAAAGGCTCCGACTCAATTAATGTTAAATCTGGCCTCAATTCTAATGCTGGGTCTAGCCTTAAATCTGGCCTCCTATCTTTTCTTCGATCAATATTGATACGAACCTCGGCTATCCTTCTATCGATAGCTTCCTTGCTAGTTTGATCCATAAAATTTATTTTAAATCGACTTTAAGCCAATAAAATTGATATCTAGAAGTTTATTTTGCCATTTCAAAATGTTTGCCATACATAAATAAAGCTGGTTGATAAAAATCTTGAATTCGGTTTTACTTATAAAGATTTTTGTAATCTTAAATTTTACCATTGAATAATGCAAAAACAGATTAAACCACTAACTATCGGAATTATCGGCGGCGGACAACTTGGCCGCATGACAGCCCATGCCGCGCAAAGCCTTGGCTATAAAACTGTAATTTTCGCCGATAAAAAAGATTCTCCAGCCGTGCAGGCTACAAATTACAGCATAATCGCCAATTACGACGACCATGCAGCCTTGCAAGAATTTGCCTCAATAATCGATGTAGCAACTTTTGAGTTCGAAAATATTCCGGCTGCAAGCGTTGAGTTTCTAAATGCCAAAAAGCCAGTTTATCCAAGTGCAGAAGTTTTAAAAATTACCCAACATCGTATTTTAGAAAAATCTTTTCTAAATAAAATTGGCGTTGCTACGGCAGAATTTATAGCGGTAGAAAATTTAGAAAATCTACTTGCAGGATTGCAAAAATTTGGCAAAGCAATCTTAAAAACTGCTACGATGGGCTATGATGGCAAAGGGCAATTCATACTAGAAAATAAAGCTGAGGCCCAAAATATTTGGGAGAAATTCTTTGCATCTTCTGCAATAAATTCTAAAAATTTTATAGATAGCTTTGCAACAAAATCTCAAGAATCTAAAGCCGCAACAAATTCTACCACTCCTGCATTAATTCTTGAAAAATTCTGCCCATTTTCAAGCGAAGTTTCGGTTATTATTGCGCGTTCTGTAAATGGCGAAATCGCTTGCTACGAGCCGCTTACCAACATCCACAAAAACGCTATTTTAGATCAAAGTATTTATCCGGCAAAAATTTCTGCCCTGGCTAAAAAACAGGCGCAAGAAATTGCGGTTAAAATTGTGCAAGAGCTTGATTTAACAGGATTGTTAGCGGTTGAATTTTTTGTTATGAAGGATTCTAGTGGCCAAGAAAAACTTTTGGTCAACGAGTTGGCGCCACGCCCGCATAATTCTGGACATTTTTCGATGAATGCTGCGGTTACTTCACAATTCGAGCAACTAACTCGCGCCATAACCAATATGCCCCTAGGCTCTAGCGCCTTTCATTCGCAGGGCTTCATGAAAAACCTTATTGGCGACGAAAGCAATAATTTGTCAGAATTTTTAAGCAATAAAAACGCTAAAATTCACCTTTACGGCAAACAAGAAGCGCAGCCCGGAAGAAAAATGGGCCATGTTAACGTGCTAAACGTGGCTAGCTAAATAAAATTAACTAGCCAACGCAAAAACTAAACGTCTTGCAAAAAGTTCTTCAATAATTTTGCACGCTTCGGATGTTGTAATTTCTTCAAAGCTTTCGCCTCAATTTGACGAATCCGCTCGCGAGTAACCGAAAACTGGCGACCAACTTCTTCTAGAGTATGATCTGTTACCATGCCAATACCAAAGCGCATCCGCAGCACACGCTCTTCGCGCGGCGTTAGCGAAGAAAGCATCTGCGCTGTCATTTCTTTAAGCTTAGAATGCGAGGCCGCATCAAAAGGCAACACCGCCGTTTTATCTTCGATAAAGTCACCCAAAATACTGTCTTCATCATCGCCCGAAACAGGAGACTCTAAGCTGATTGGGTCTTTTGATGTACGCAAAACTTTGCGCACTTTATCAACCGGCATCAATAATTTATCGGCAATTTCTTGTGCATCTGGCGTGCGGCCAAGCTCTTGCGTAAGCTGGCGGCTGGTTTTTACAATTTTGTTGATAGTTTCAACCATGTGAATCGGAATACGAATCGTGCGCGATTGATCTGCAATCGCACGAGTAATCGCCTGGCGAATCCACCAAGTGGCATAAGTTGAGAATTTATAACCGCGGCGATATTCAAATTTATCGACAGCTCGCATCAAGCCAATATTGCCTTCTTGAATCAAATCTAAAAATTGCAAACCGCGATTAGTATATTTTTTAGCAATAGAAACAACCAAGCGCAGGTTGGCTTCGATCATTTCTTTTTTTGCCTTCAATTCACCATCTTGGCTTTTTCTAATTTCGTTGATCAATACTTTAAATTCTGGCAATGGCAGCCCGATAATTCTAGCAATTTTATTAATTTTAGCATGAATTTCGGTGATTTTTTCTTCTTCTTTTTTAGCAAAATCTTGCCATTTTTTATCCTTATTATTACCAAAAACTTTGACCAAATTTTCATCTGTGGCCGCTAAATATTGCTTTAAAAAATCTGTGCGCTCAATGTGGTAAAGGCGCGATAAATGCAGCAACGAAACCTCGTTATCAATAATTTTTTTATGACCTTCGTAAAGTTGATCAACCAAAGCTTTGATAAGAGAATCATTAAAACTTACTTCTGCAGCAAGTTTTTCAAAATCTTCTTTAAGCTTGATAATATCTTTATCTTTTCTGGCTTCGGCAGTTGTTTTGGCTTCAGATTTATCAATAATTTTCTGGCAAATAACCGCAATTCTTTGGAATAAATCGAGCATTTTTGGCATCAAAATTCTTTCCATTGAAACAAACGAAACCACGCTTTCGTCAATCTCTTCTAGCTCTTCATCTTCAAAAAACGAGTCTTCTTGCGCTTCGCCAACATCGTGAATTATAGAAGTAATGTCTTCTTCGTGATGGGGGTGCGCTTCAGCATTGGCGCTGGCTTGCTGATCATTAGTTTTGATCAACTCTTCTAATTCAGAGTTATAAGTTTCGTCAATTCTAATAATATCGCGCAGCAAAATTGTGCCTTCAGAAAGGCCGTTATACCATTCGATAAAGTGCTTCACAATAATCGGGCTTTGGTATAAAGCTTTTACAGTTCTATTGCGACCATCTTCGATTCGCATCGCAATCGAAACTTCATCTTCACGAGTAAGTAATTTTACTGTGCTCATCGACTTTAGATAAGTTTTAACCGAGTCTTCGCTGCGCTTTTGGCTTTTCTCTTCATCTTTGCTAATTAGGCCTTCTTCGATAAGCTTTTCGAGGTCTTCTTCTTTTTCAACGATGTTGATTTTGAATTCAGTTAAAACATCGAGAATGCGCTCCATTTTTTCAGGATCAACATCCGAATCCATGCTCTCGTTGATCTGATCATAGGTTAGAAACCCTTGAGATTTACCAAGTGTTAATAATTTTTTTAATTTTTCAGAAAGCTCACTCGATAATCTTTTATCTTCGTCCTTAGCGCTAAGCGGCTTTGCGCTCTCAAGTAATTGCGATTTTTTTTCTGCTACAATTAATTTTTCTTCTTTTTTAGAAACAATTTTTTGCGCAATTTCTTTTTTAATTTCAGATTTTTTTGCTTTTAGCTCTTTTATTTTATCAGATTTTTTTGGGGCACTTGCTTTTTCATGCTTTGCCGCGCCAATCCTTACCTCTGGCTTAATTGAAGCTTTCTTTGAATCGGCAATTTTAGAATTTTTTGTAACCAAAGCAGCTTTATTTTTAACAGCAGAGGCTTTCGATTTAAGTAGATTGACAGATTTTTTTAGCAACTCATTAGATGCTTTAAAACCCTTTAAAATAGGCTTAGAAATTGTCTTAGCTGTTTTTTTGTTAGCAGATTTTTTTGACACCGCACCCTTACCCACAAGCTTCTTTGCTTTATTTGCAGTTTTCAACAAAGCATTTTTTGCTGCCTCTTTTTTATTGCTGCGCTCTAAGGTTTTAGTGGCAACAATTTTGCGCTTAGCGCTTCTCTTGATCAGGCGCGCTAAATTTTTAATTTTTTTTGTACGAGTAACTATTTTTTTAGTCATAATAATAATTTTTGTATATTGTCATCCACGTTCTTGCTAAGAAATTAAATCTCTTTCCAACTCCAAAATTTTTTGCTCAAGCAAATTTCTATAAGAAAAAATTTCCTTGATTTTTTCATTAACAATGGTGGTTTGATAAGTTTCAATCTCGTCAATTTTTAACAAAGATTGTTTGTATTGTTGATCAACTTGAAGCAATAATTCTTTTAAGAGCAAAAGGCTCATCTTTTGGCTAATTTGTGCAATGCCAGATTCCTCATATTGTAAATCAAGGCTAGACATGGTTGCAAGAAGATTTTTAATCTCGTCAAAATTGCCTTCCAAGCTAGCATTCTCTAGGCCTGAAAGCAGTATTTCGCTTGTGATCGACTCATTTTCATCAACTAATTCTACAGCCAAATCCTTGATAATCGTGAGTTTATCACTTAAAAAGTTAACTTCTTTTATATCAAAATTCTCGTCTTTGTGATGCGCTAATTGCGGATATTTTATGATTAAAGCGATGATATTTTTAGCAAGATAATCAGCCGCATTACTTGGTTTGGCATAAATTGTTTGGATTAAATTACCAAAATTTTGCGAAGTTCCAGATAAATGTGATAAATTTTGCGCAGAATTTTGTGATGAGTTTTTGCCAAAACTTTGTGAATAATTTTGCGATGAGTATTGAGAATTTTGCCCAACATTTTTTCTATCTTTAAACCCAGATCTACTTTTATTAAAAGACGCGCGACCCAAAGAAAATAAAGCATCACGACAAAATTGTGAAAAATATTTTTTAGTTGTTGCATCGGCAATAACCTCAACTTTTTTTGTTAATTCTGCTTCAAGTTTTGCTTTATCTTCGGCGCTAATTTCGGTTTTTTTCTCTAGCCCCAAATCAAGCAGAGTGAATTCTATCAAGGCTTGCGAGAGGTTAGTTGAATTCATAAAATTCTCTTCCAGCTTAGCCGCACCAAAACTTTTGACAAAATCATCAGGATCCATCTGATTAGGCAAAAAAGTAAAACTGATATTTTTTTTGCTGCTAATAATTGGCAAAGCAATTTCAGCCACACGCTTAGCGGCGCGCAGGCCCGCGCTATCGCCGTCAAGACAAATTACAATTTTATCAGTGATGTTAAAAAGCTCGCGCAGGTGGTTTTCGCCAAGCGCAGTGCCTAGCCCCGCCACTACATTTTCGATGCCGCTAGAAACCAGCGAAATCACGTCCATGTAGCCTTCAACCACTACAGCATATTTTTTTTCAAAGATTGGTTTGCGCGCGTTAAAAATATTATACAGCGTTTGGTTTTTTTTAAAAATCTCGGTTTCTGCCGAATTTAAATATTTTGGCATGTCTTCTGCAGCCAGCACCCGCCCGCCAAAAGCAATAATACGATTTTTTTTATCAGTGATCGGAAAAATTATTCGGTGACGAAATTTATCGTAAATTTTCTGTTGATCATTTTTTGCAATAACCCCGCTACGCAGTATTTCTGCCTCTGCAAAGCCTGCGGCTGCTAAAAATTTATGCAAAGCATCATAAGAACTAAGCGCATAACCTAAGCGAAATTTTTTAGTAATTTCTACGCTTAAGCCTCGTTTAGCTATATAGGCTCTGGCTTCGCGACCAGTTGATTCTTGCAGGGTTTTTTCAAAAAATGCTCCGATTTTTTCTAAAATTAAATAATCGCGATCAACTTTTTCTTCATGCACAATATCAAATTTAACCTGCGGAATCATGATTCCGTGGTCATCGGCAAGTTTTTTTATTGCATCGATAAATTCTAATCCTTCGCTTTGCATAGTGAAGGTGATTATATCGCCGTGAGCCTGGCAGCCAAAGCAATGGTAAAATCCTTTAAGATCGTTAACCGTAAAAGAAGGAGATTTTTCGTTGTGAAATGGGCACAGGCCGGTGAATTCTTTGCCGCGCAGCTTTAACTTCACTTTTTTTCCGATAACTTCAGAAACAAGGATTTGCGAGCGCAGTTTATCTGGAAAATCTTTTTCAAAACGCATTTTTATTTGTGAGAAATCACCTGTAATTATAAGAGACAAAGCATGTATTTTAAAAGATTTATGTCTTTTTTTAAAGTGAAAAAGGCGCGTGTTTATTGCCTTATGCTGACCTAATCTAATAACTATAATTCCACATCAAATCAAACACAGTCATGATTGAAGCAAAACTAACCGGGACAGAAAAATTATCATCAACCCCAAAAAAGCTGGGGCGCGCCTCTATTATTGTAGCGCAAAACAGCGCGAAAAAACCAAATAAATAAAACCATAAACGCGAATGAAACATTCCGCCGCAAACAAAAAGCACGATAAGGCCGCTAATATAAAAGGCCGCCGAACCAATTTGCGATTTCTCAAAGAATGGTTTGCTAGAAAAAGATCTGCCGATAATTGCGGCAAAAGTATCAGAAATTGCCAAAATTACAAAAGCAGTTACGGCAATTTCTTCGGTGCAAAATAAAAATATTGAACTGGCTGCAAGCAGCATCCACGTGGCTCCGCATAGGTGATCGCCCGTTAATTCGTGCGGACGCAAAATTGTGCTAAAAAATTTTGTGAAGTAAAATTGAATCTTAGGATATTTTTGACGATAATAATCGGTAACAAAAACTATCATGGTTAGCGGAGCTACGATAGACAAGGTTTTCCAGCGCCCCAACTCAATTAACGCAAGCGGAAAAACTAAAATTAAAAGGTGGAATAACTTGCGATAAATTTCGCGTCCAAATGAAAAATCAGTCATTTTTTTTAGGATTTTGATAAATTACAACCTCGTTTTTATTTGAGTACCCAAGCGCTCGGCGCGCCTCTTCATCAAGCAAATCAAGATCGAGAGATTCGACATTCATTCCTTCAACCATGTTTTTTTTCACCTGCATTTTATTAGACAATTCTTGCCTCACCAAATCTTGATTAGAAATTTTTTTCTGCAAAGAATAATAAGCAAACAAGCCCTTCTGGCCAAAAAAACAGCAGAATAAAAAATAAATTATGATCGCAAAAAAAGCAAAATAAGAAACAAAGACTACCTTAGAAATATTATGTTTTTTAACAAAATCGTAGATTGTTATCACAAAAAATGAATTCAATTTTCCACAACAGGCCCCACGGCACCAACTATTTAAATCTCAAGAGAAGAGTAAAAAGCTGCAAAACCCAACCCTTAAAAATTCAGTATAAATCTTGATTTTATTTTATAGATTTTTGCGTGAAGATTACCTTGTGTCAAAATGCATCAGCGTATCCCCGCCAGGGGATATAACGTGATGCAGTTTTGATACAAGGTAATCTTCACGCAAAAATCTATAAATAAAATCAAGATTTATACCACCACCCACTACTTCGGATAACAAACTTCCTTCACCGCCGCAACAATATCATTAGCCTTAGGCAAAGCAAGGCGCTCTAAGTTTGCCGCATAAGGCAAAGGAGCATCAACACTAGCCAATCTTTTAACCGGAGCATCAAGATAATCAAAAGCCTCCTCCATCAACATTGCCGAAATTTCGCTGCCAATCGAAGCAAAAGGAAACCCTTCTTCTGCAGTAACGCAACGGCCAGTTTTTTTCACCGACTCGATGATAGCTTCTCTATCAAGCGGGCGAATTGTGCGCAAATCGATAACTTCAGCCTCAATACCTTCTGCAGCTAGTATTTCTGCGGCTTCTAGCGCATATTTTACCATGAGAGAAAAGGTTACAATTGTGCAATCTGAACCTTCGCGAACAACTTTTGCTTTGCCAATTTCAACAACGTGATCTTCGTCATATTCTTCTTCAAAAGAGAAGCCGTAAGTGATTTCGTTTTCAAGAAAAACCACCGGGTTACGATCACGAATTGCTGCTTTTAACAATCCTTTGCAATCGCCAGCACTGTAGGGCGAAACCACTTTTAAGCCCGGAATCGCTCCATACCAAGCGGCATAACATTGCGAATGTTGCGCACCAACGCGCGAAGCTGCTCCATTAGCGCCTCTAAACACCATCGGCGAACTAACTTGCCCACCCGACATATAGCAGGTTTTGGCAGCAGAGTTAATAATTTGATCAATCGCCTGCATAGCAAAATTGAAAGTCATGAATTCAACAATTGGCTTAAGGCCAGCAAATGCCGCACCTACAGCCAAGCCAGTAAAACCATGCTCTGTAATTGGAGTATCGATAACTCTTTTTGGACCAAATTCAGCCAATAATCCTTGGGTAATTTTGTAGGCGCCGTTATATTCAGCCACTTCTTCGCCCATAATAAATACTTCTGGGGTAGTGCGCATCTCTTCTGCCATGGCCTCGCGGAGGGCTTCACGAACTGTTAGTTTTCTAAGCATAAATATTATAAATTAAAATTAGCTTTTAAATCAAAAGAATTCCTAGACCTTTAAGTCGAGGTAAAAAATCAAATTTTTTTATCAGCTTTAGCTAGTGCCTCACCTCAAATCTTTATGTTGAGGAAAGCTCATTGCTTAAGGCTAATAATGTTATGCATAAATTTCGGTCATTAGCTCGCTTTCGCTTGGCTCTTCGCTATTTTTAGCGAATTCTACGATATCATTTACTTCATTTTTTATTTTATTATCTATTTTTTCGATCTCGCTTTCTGAAGCGATTTTTTCATCTAACAAGTATTTACGCAGCGAATCTATTGGGTCTTGCTCTTTTTTGCAGCTAACTTCTTCTTTGCTGCGATAGGTTGCCGGATCAGACATAGAGTGCCCGCGATAGCGATAAGTATCCATTTCTAGCAACATTGGGCCCTTGCCCGACCTTACATAATCAACGCATTTCTGGCCTTCGCGAATTACATCGAAGACATTCATTCCGTTAATTTTAACGCCAGGAATGTTAAATCCTTCGCCACGACGAGAAAGATCGTCGCTTGAAGAAGCCCGTGATTGCGAGGTTCCCATGGCATAATGATTATTTTCGATTATAAAAAGCACGGGCAAATTCCATAATTTTGCCATGTTAAAACTCTCGTAAACCTGTCCCTGATGGGCTGCACCATCGCCAAAATAGCAAAAAGTGACGTTATTATTGCCTTTATATTTATCGGCAAAAGCAAGGCCGGCGCCAATTGGCACAGAGGCTCCGACAATTCCATGACCACCGTAAAAATGATTTTCAAGATCGAATAAGTGCATTGATCCACCCTTGCCCTTAGATGATCCATCCTTACGCCCAAGAAGCTCGGCCATAATTTTTTTAGGATCAGAGCCAACAGAAATCATGTGGCCGTGATCACGATAAGTAGTAATAACTTTATCGCCCTTATGCATAGTGTGGCGCATGCCCGTAGCAATTGCTTCTTGCCCAATATAAAGATGGCAAAAACCAGCGATAAGCCCCATTCCATATAGCTGCCCGGCCTTTTCTTCAAAGCGGCGAATTAGCAACATTTCTTGATAAAAATGAAGCAGCTCTGGCTTAGAAAAAGCCGACTTATCAACCGCAGAATTATGCCCTAACTTTGACTTTTTTGACATTGCACGTAAATTTTATATTATCGAACCCGTTAAAAGTGGTTGAATTTAAATCAAGCCTTGTAAAAGTCAAACTTGATTGCCTTGCCTAAATTAAAGTTTATCTAGGCGCCCCAATTAAAACCTTGAAAAGCAGCCCATGAAGCATCTCAAATAAAAGTGGGCCCAATTTAATAACACCAAGCGCCACTATAACCAACAACGCAATCAACAAAACATATCTGGCAATATTCTCGAGAATCAGTTTTTTGATCATTCGGGTTTGATCGGTATTAGCAGCCTTGCTCCGCGATTCTTTTTTGGCCTCTTCAAGCTTTTCTTCGTCGGTCATCTCTTCGGCTTCAATATCAAACTCTTTATCCCCTATTTTTACTTCCACAGATTTTAAAGAAGAGGTAGATTTTTTAGCGCTATTGTGTTTTGATGATTTGACGCTGGCCTGCTTTTTCATAAAATTTGCCAACAAGTCTTGTGATTTTTCGACCATATTTTCGATATTTTTATAAATTTATCCTTAGTCTCAAAAACTTTTTCTAACATCTATGGAAGTTTTTTTCGATAAATCATTTTTAGCACTAATTTTAACCGCCGCAACCTCTTCTTTGCTAGGGGTTTTTGTTTTGTGGAAAAAATTATCTTATTTTGGCGATGCAATTTCGCATTCAATCTTGCTGGGTGCAGCCTTAGGAGCAATTTTTAACCTAAATCAAGATTTTTCATTAATATTTTTTGCAATAATTTTTGCCCTACTGGTGGGTTTTATGGCGCAAAATCGTTATTTTTCTAAAGATACCGTTATTACTATTTCATCTTATTTTTGTGTAGCGCTAGCGATTGTGCTAAATGATCTATCTGGCAAAAATTTTGATTTTTCGAATTATATTTTTGGCGATATTTTATCGGTATCAAGCCTTGATGTTATTATCTTGGCAACAATATTCTTAGTTACAATTATTTTTGCAATTCTCGCTTTCCAAAAAATTTTATTAATAAATTTAGCCCAAGATTTAGCAAAAATTGAAGGTATAAAAATTGGTTTTTGGAATAGTCTTTTTCTAATTTTATTAACCTTAACAATTGCGATGTCAGTTAAAATTGTTGGGGTTTTGCTAGTTACGGCTTTGCTGGTTTTGCCCGCAGCGATTGCCCGATTATTTGCCAACTCGGCATTGCAAATGCTGCTGCTTAGCGTAGTTAGTGCGATAGTGGTTTGTGCCTTTGGTGAAGCCATTGCGCAGCATTATCAAATTTCGGCTGGCGCGTTTTCTGTTTTAGCTTTAAGTGTTATTTTTATGTTTGGATTACTAATAAAAAATTACAATGACTCATCAAAAAAAAATCGCCGTAGTATTATTTAACCTTGGCGGCCCCGATAAACTAAGCTCGGTTAAGCCATTTTTGCGCAATCTTTTTAACGATGCCGCAATTATAAATTGGCCACAACCTTTTCGTCTTTTGTTGGCACTTTTTATTTCGCACATGCGTGAGAAAAAATCACAAAAAATTTACGAACAAATCGGCGGAAAGTCGCCAATCGTTGATATTACAGAGGCGCAAGCCCACGCCCTAGAAAAAGAATTATCGTTTTTTGGAGATTTTAAAGTTTTTGTTTCGATGCGTTATTGGCACCCAATGTCGAAAGAGGTTATCAAAAATATTTTTTCTTATCAGCCAGAGCGCTTGATTTTGTTGCCTTTATACCCGCAATTTTCTACCACAACTACCGCTTCGTCTTTTTTGGATTTTCTTAATAAATTTTCTTTTGAACAAAAAAAGCGCGATACAAAAATTGCTGTGCAGCAAGTCTGTTGCTACTTTGAAGACCCTGCGTTTATTTTAGCTCACGCAAAATTAGTGAAAAAAACTATCGCCAGATTTTATGATAATTTGCAAGATTTGCGCTTGTTATTTTCGGCTCATGGATTGCCGCAAAGAATTATAGATCAAGGCGATCCTTATGTTTTTCAAATCGAAAAATCATCCGCCAAAATCACCGAAAATTTACAAGAACTTTTGCAAAAAGAAGGACACAATCCGGTAAAGTTAGATTACAAAGTTTGCTATCAGTCAAAGGTTGGGCCCCTACAGTGGACTGGCCCCAATATAGAGAACGAAATTCGGCGCGCAGCACTCGATCAAAAAATTCCGGTGATAATTCCAATTTCATTTGTTTCAGAGCATTCTGAAACATTGGTTGAGCTTGATATTGATTATCGCAATATTGCCAAAGCGCTAGGAATTGAGCATTATCTAAGAGTGCCAGCGCTAAATACCAGCGGAGATTTTATTCAATCACTGGTTGAAATGTGCAAAAAAGTTTCTACCTCCGAGGGAAATATTTTTTCATCAGGAAGCGCGGGATGTTCTGGCAAAAGGCTGTGCAATTCTAAGTTTAAAATGTGCGGCATGAAATCTGAAAATTGCACTAAAGATTAACTGCAAATATTAATGCTTGATATAATCAACATTTTGGTACGATGCAGACGCGGCACTTGGCATTAAAACCGAAGCAACAGGATTAGCGAGCAGTTTTTTTTCTATCTCTTGCCGCATATCTTCTGATAAATACGGCGTTAGTTTTTTCATTAAACTCTTGTCTTTTACAATGCACTCTATGGCCTCGGCAATAATTTTTTTACCGCCATCTTTGCTAAGATCATGCTCTAACAAAATAGCCATAGATTTATAATTTTTTACTTTTAAAGCCGTGGCAAATGGCGTGAGGCCTTTATCGTCTTTGGCTTCGGGGTCTACGCCTCGTTGCAAAAAATATTCAACAGCTGGATTTTTTGCGATAATTGCCAGATGAAGAGCATTTCTATTTCTGCCATCAGGGATAGAAAAATCAATATGATCACTTTCAAAAATATCATTATTTACTACTGGCAATTTATATATAATTGCCAGGTGCAGGGCATTGTATCCTTCACTATTTCTAGAATTTAAGACGCATTCATCATTATAATTAGGATTAAGCGTAAAATGACGATTATGACTAATGCCAAATTTTCGACTAGTAGATAAAAATATTCCAAACGAGCTGATTGAATCCCTCAACATGTGCTGCGCAAAAGCAATATTTTTAACAAGTCGACAAGCGTCAGGTGCGCCTCTCACGTAAAATAAAGCTGCACTTTTAAAGAAAGACGATCCATTTCTAAGCGATGATCCATTTCTTAGCAATGCTCTTATTGCATCAGTCTTATTTTCTGCAACAAGTACCTCTAGAATAGAATCCTTTCCCGAATCTTTGTGGGCCGACAATAATTTTTGACTTAAGCCAATTGTGTTTGCCGATGCAAGAATTGCACTCACTGCATTTGGATTACTATAAATATTAGGATGATGCAGTATTGTGCACTTGGCAGAGTCTTTGTTGCAAGGCATTGTCAATAATTCAGCCTCAACTTGAGGGCCGGCAAGTTTTGCATATTTTAAAGACAATTCTACAAAACTTGAACCATCTTCTAACCGTGAAAATAGCAGCATCTCTTTGTTTTTTATTAAAAACTTGGTTAACTCTTTATTGCTATCTTCTAATTCACTGAGATATTTCAGTATGGATTCAATATGGGCGGGCTTAAGATTGCCTTTCTTTATAAACTCTTGTACAAAAAAAATATCTAATTGAAACCTTTTTGCAATCTCAAGAAATGTTGGCATAGCCTTCCCACCCAAAGGCCCTGCAAGCTCTTCGAATAAACTTTTCGGAGCATCACTAGGCCTAGCAAACACCTTATCATAGAAGCTTCTTGCATCGGTTAAACTCATTTCTGGCAAAAATAAATTTGCCGCCTCAATATTTGAAAATGCGCAGGCCTCAAAAAACAAACTGCGTCCTTGATAATTTCTAGCGATAACTTCACGAATCGTTTCTTTGCTTTTTGCCTCATCTAAAATCAGGCGAACTACACCATTTGCCTTATGACAAACCGCCTTACTTAAAATAAATCTTCCTGCTACATTATAATTAAATAGCCACTCGTCTCTTAGTGTTTGCATTTCTAGATTACCAACTTTCAATAAGCCCAAAATATTGATTAAAGCCTCTTCACGACCATTTGCAGCAGACAAATATAAAGAAAAAGGAAGGCGCCTATTAGCCATGGAGAAGAATTCTTTTCTTAAAAAATCTTGCAAACCCATCTCTCTCGCTTCGTCTAACAAAAACATCAAAATATCGTTATTGCCCTCTTCTATTGCCTTACAAATTGCAGAAGACATTACATTTGACATAACACCCAAATCTTTAGCAACTTCCAGACTCTTTATTCTATTTAAAATTAGCGCCAACAATTCTTTTTTATTTTCAGCTATGCATAATTCTATAGCGCAATGCCGCGTATCTTTGCTTCTTGTTAGCAGTATTTCTGTGACTAGCCCTAATTTGCAAACCGCATCAAGAGTTATTACTACGCACTCTGCATTGCCTGTTTTAACGGCCTCACAAAGAGAGTTAGGGCTACCAGGTTTAGAGATAATTTTCTTGCATAAATTACCGAGCGCCCTAGATTCGTCTGCAGCAAATTTTCCCTCCGAAGATTCTCTGTGGCATTTTAATATTTGGTCCACAATACAGCGCACCTTTGTTACACTCTTATCTTGCAGCGCCAAAACAAGACAATCTTCGGTAAGTATTTTATGTGCAACGCCAAACCTGTTGGCGCCTTCAAAAAGCAAGTCTAGCATTTCAGAAGAGCCTTCCCTAATAGCTGTTTTCAAAATTTCACTATCGAGCGCATTCGATAGTATTTCTTCTGCGCTCGCACGATCGCTGGCAATTGCATTAAAAAACTCTTGTATGAATCTTTTTTTACTATTTCTTACCGCACAAGATAAAATGCCCGTATCGCCACCTATACTCAAGGACAACAATGGAATTGAATAATCGATGCAAAATTTCAGCATACTTATTGCACCATCTTCATGTCCATACTCTAGAGCTACAGCTATAGATGTATATCCAGGCAAATGTTCTTTTCCAGCAGGCGTTATTTCTAATCTCATCATATCATTCAATCCATATCTAGGATCTTGCTTTACAGCCTCTAGAACTAAATTTAATAAATCTGTATTCCCGTTTCTTGACGCAAAGAACAAAGCATTCGATAAAAAATCTATATGCAAAAGATTTGTTGGCTTAGTTAGAGCGGTGATTATTTTAATAATATCGCCACGCGATAAAATCGAATAACACAATTCGCCATATGTTTTGAAACCACCAAAATCAAAATCGTAATTACCCTCTTTTTTTTGAAGCAATTTTCGACTATCGCCAGATCTTGCAATGCTAGATATTTTTGCCTCTATTTCTTCTGTGCCGTCAGCTAAAATATCATATATTAAATCACGAGAAGCGCTTGCGACATCTTTTTTATATCGATCTACAACAGGCGCAAGAAGGCTTGCTCTTTCGCAAATATTATCGAATTTCCAAACATGCTCAGGAAGAATACTGACAATTTTAGCACGCAAAGCCGGAAGCCTGCCAAGACCTTTCACTATTTTTATAAAATGGCCAACTGGAGCGCCACTGCAAGGCTGTCCAAGCGCAAATAGGGTTTCTAGTTGTTCTAATAATTTTTGAGGGCCACTAAAATCTAAGGTGAATAGTGCAGCATCTTTGAATGCCGCTTCGAAAGATGGCAACCCTACTCTTTCGCAACGATCTAATGGCGCTATTGCGCTCTTAAGCGCCTCTAGTTTTTTATTAACAATATACCAGGATAATTCTGCAAATTTTATCCTCTGGACGCCGGTTTCAAGATTATTTTCTACAACATCAATAGTCTGATCTGCTAAAAAAGAACTATTAAAAATTTGCAAATCTTCACGAACTTTCTGCTCGGTTTCTTCGGGATATTTATTAGTAAAATCACCATTTTCATCAACATTATATAAAGAAAATTCCTTCTCAAAAAAATCTGGCGCAAGATTTAATTTTGTTGCATTCATGCGCCAAAAATTTCTCATCTCTTCTTCTATTCTCGGCCTTTCTTCATCAAGATAACGACAAATATATTCTTTGACAAACCCCGAATATTCACGAAAAACTTTTATTAAAGAAGCGCTTGAAACCTCTGCTCTTGGAACCAAGAAATTAGGATCTATTTTAAGCATTTCTTCGGCCGTTGCCAGGCCCAAAACATATTCTAAATATCTTGGAATATGAACGTGACTGCCTTCATACACAGAAACCTTGATTGCCTCAACAAGCTTCATCATTGCAAAACCATGAGCCTCTATTAACAACTGGCTAGTAGGATCGCTTTGCAGTTTTTGTACAGATTCTGTAATTCGTGATTTTGTGCCACCAAGACATGCCAGTTCATCAGGCGGAAAGCCGATAAAAAAACTGTCCTTTTTTAGCTGATCATCTTCTATACTTACCCGATAAAGCGCATCAAAAACTTGATGCAAAAAAGATCGAAATGCTCTTTTATCTTGCCCGATATTTTCTAAAATATATCGCATGAATGGAGAGCCTTCTGCCAAACATTTTCTTACTTCGCCATCCTTTTTTAAAGAACTATGCTCGCGAAATTGCGCCATTAATGCCGAAATATTTTGCGCAGTGAAGGCAAAATTTTCTGCTAAACATTTTTTGGCCAACTTTGCCAGGTCTTTATTTTTAGCTTCTGCGCCTTGTGGCCCCTCAACCTTAATGGCTTTTTTTATCAAGAGACGCAAAGATCTATCTTGCAACAATAAAACATCGCGTTGCAAAGTTTGCATTGTCAAAGAGGGATCAGTTTTCGACATAACTTCCTAGGTCTTTTATGTTAAGTTCTTTAAAGCCAGCAAGCCTAATTTGACAAGAATCGCAATTACCGCAAGACATAATTTTTTTTTCTACAATAACTGGATCGTAACAGCTATGAGTGTTAGAATAATCTACTTTTAATTTTAACCCCGTTTCAATAATTTCTTTTTTGCTTAACTTTATTAGTGGCGCATGAATAGTAATTGCCTTAGAACCAGTAGTGCTGGCAGCAGTAGCCAAACTTGCCAACTTCTCAAAAGCGCTGATAAATTCTGGCCGACAATCAGGATATCCGCTATAATCAACCGCATTAACTCCAATAAAAATATCGGCAGCACCAACAACCTCTGCATAAGCTAGCGCGTAAGAAAGAAAGATGGTGTTGCGCGCCGGCACATAAGTAATTGGAATATTTTGCTTAGAAATATTTGTGGTATTTTCATCATTACTCAACGCGTGATTTTGATTTTCTTCCTTCTCTAGATCACGATTTTTTGGAACGTCAATTTCAGCGGTTAAAGCAGATCCACCAAAGATTCGCAGATCAATTTTTGCAATTTTATGTTCTTTAACTTTGGCTTTTTTTGCGATTTTTTTAGCGAAATTCAGCTCAACTTTATGGCGTTGACCATAAGCAAAACTTAAAGCATAAATTTCGTAGCCAAGACTTTGCGCAATGGCTAAAACCGTTGCAGAATCAAGCCCGCCACTTAACAAAACAATCGCTTTTTTCATAGCGTAAAAATTAAATTATTGCTAAAAAATTATAAAAACTTAAACATTATAAAAACTTCAGGCGCTTAGAAAAACAAGGTTAAAACGCTATTTTATTATTTTTTAATTAAATTTTCATCATGTTTCCAATTATTTTACCTAGCATTGATCCAGTTGCTCTACAACTAGGCCCACTGGCTATTCGTTGGTATTCTTTGGCCTATATTATTGGCATTATTTTTACGATGCTTTTTTTAAAAAAACAAAATCAGCAACATAAAATAATGTCGGAAGATGCTTATGAAAACTGGTTGGTTTGGGCGGTGATTTCGGTTATTTTGGGTGGTCGTTTTGGCTATGTTTTATTTTATAATTTTGAATATTTTCTTATCGACCCGCTAGAAATTTTTGCTTTGTGGCATGGCGGAATGTCGTTTCACGGCGGGCTTCTAGGGGCTATTTTTGGAATGTGGCTTTTTGCAAAAAAATATAAAATTAACTTTCTGCAATTAACCGATGCGCTGGCGATTGCTGCGCCGGTTGGGCTTTTTTTCGGTCGAATTGCTAACTTTATTAATATGGAACTTTACGGCAGAGTAACCGGTTCTAGCTTTGGCGTGATATTTCCTAATGGCGGAAATTTGCCGCGCCATCCTAGTCAACTCTACGAAGCGGCGCTAGAGGGCCTTCTACTTTTCATTATTTTATTTTCTCTTGGTAAATTCACCAAAATTCAGAAATACGTCGGGGCCTTGAGTGGAGCCTTTCTAGCTGGCTATGGAATTTGCAGAATCATCATCGAAAATTTCCGCGAACCAGATCAGCAATTAGGATTTTTATTTGCCAGCATAACCATGGGGCAGATTTTGTCTCTGCCCCTGATTTTATTTGGCGTATTTTTAGTTTGGAGATCAGGATTGAGAATTAGATAACCACTCAATTGCACTATATCCCTAAACGCTTAGCGCTAAAATAACAAATATTTTTTTAGGGATAAATTTTACAAACCAAGCACCAATCGGCGAGGATCTTCAATTAAATCTTTCACTCGCACCAAGAACGTAACCGCTTCTTTACCATCAATAATGCGATGGTCGTAAGAAAGCGCTAAATACATCATCGGGCGAATTTTTACTTCGCCATTAATTGCCATAGGGCGCTCTTGAATTTTATGCATGCCCAAAATACCAGATTGCGGCGGATTGATAATTGGTGTAGACATTAGCGAGCCATAAACTCCGCCGTTTGAAATAGTAAAAGTTGCACCAGTAAGATCTGCGATTGTAAGCTTGCCATCGCGCGCTTTAGTGCCAAGTTCGACAATTCCTTTTTCGACTTGCGCTAAATTTAATTTGTTAGCATCGCGCAATACTGGCACTACCAACCCTTGTGGAGAGCCAACTGCCACCCCAATATCATAGAAATTTTTATAGATAATTTCATCGCCTTCAATTTCTGCATTAACGGCCGGAATCTCTTGCAAAGCGGTTACACAAGCCTTTACAAAGAATGACATGAAGCCTAATTTGATGCCGAATTTTTTCTCAAAAATATCTTTATATTCAGTGCGCATGGCCATTACGTTGGTCATGTCTACTTCGTTGAAAGTAGTGAGAATTGCCGCAGTATTTTGCGATTCTTTTAAGCGCTGAGCCACGCGCTGACGCAAACGCGACATTTTTACGCGCTCAACTGCTTTGCCTGATAGGCTTGAGCCAGTTGAAGCAGAAGCCATAGAAGCAGCCCCAACAGTAGAAGCGCCAACGCTTGAATCACCAGCAACAGATTTTGCTGCGCCACTAGCAACAGCCTCAAGAACATCACCCTTAGTAACACGACCATCTTTACCGCTACCCAAAATTTTTGTAGTATCGATGTTATTTTCTGCTGCCAATTTTTTTGGCGCCGGAGAAAGATGCGATTCTGCAGCACCGCCAGAATTTTTTGATACCGTAGCGATGCTTGAAGCGCCAGCATTTGAAGACATAGCCATATTTGCAGAAGCGGGTTTAGACGCCGCGCCTTCTTGCATTAATGCAATTAAATCACCAACTTTTACATTATTACCTTCTGCTACTTTAAGATCTGAAATCACGCCAGCAGAGGGCGCGTTTACTTCTAGCGTAACTTTGTCTGTTTCAAGTTCAACAATAAGCTCATCGGCTTTAACTGCATCGCCAACTTTTTTATGAAGCTTTGCAATTGTGGCTTCAGATACTGATTCTCCTAGTGCAGGAACTTTTATTTCGATTGTCATTTTTTAGAAAATTAAATTTTTGTTAAAACTTTACTTTATGCAAGAGCCTCGTCAACTAATTTTTTCTGCTCTTTTGCGTGATAAGAGCCGTAACCAGTGGCCGGAGAAGCGCAAGCAATTCTGCCAACGTATTTTGCGCGTGAATTTTTATGCTTAATTGCCGTTAAAACTTCTTCGATTAAATCATTTACAAACTGCCAGGCGCCCATGTTTTTAGGCTCTTCTTGACACCAGACAATTTCGGCATTTTTATATTTTGCCAACTCAATTTTTAACTCTTCACTAGGAAATGGATAAAGTTGTTCGGCTCTGATTAGAGCTACGTCGTTTATTTTATTGGCCTCACGAGCTTCAAATAAATCGTAGTAGATTTTTCCGCTGCAAATTACAACTTTTTTTACCTGCTCTGCAGCCTTTATTGGCGCAACTTCTCCAATTAGCGGACGGAAATTTGTCTCGGTAAATTCTGCAATCGTAGAAACCGCCAACTTATGACGCAGTAGCGATTTTGGCGACATCACCGCCAAAGGTTTGCGATCTTGCGAATGCAATTGACGGCGCAAAACATGGAAAAAATTCGCTGGATTTGTGATATTACAAACGCGCATATTATCATCGGCGCAGGCCTGTAAATAGCGCTCTAAACGCGCCGAAGAATGCTCTGGGCCTTGGCCTTCATAGCCATGCGGCAAAAGCATTACCAAGCTAGATTTGCGCAACCATTTTACTTCAGATGAAGCAATGAATTGATCAAAAATAATTTGTGCACCATTAGCAAAATCGCCAAATTGTGCTTCCCAAATTGTTAATCCATAAGGCATTGATAACGAATAGCCATATTCAAAGCCAAGAACCGCATACTCTGAAAGCACCGAGTCATATACTTCGAATTTAGCTTTACCGACATCGGTAAAAATTGAATGGCTCTTGCCGTTTGTAGCATCGTGCAAAACAGAGTGGCGATGTGAAAACGTGCCGCGACCAGAATCTTGGCCAGTAATGCGAATAGGATATCCCTCGCTAAGAAGCGAAGCAAAAGCCAAAGCTTCGCCACAACCCCAATCGATATCTTTACCAGCTAAAACCGCTTGTTTTCTGGCTTCAAGCTGTTTAACGATTTTTGGATTAGCGTTAAATGCAGCAGGAATTTCGGCGGTTTTAGTAATTAATTTTTGCAATATTTCTTGCGTAACATTGGTTTTTACAGGCGCTTTATCGCCATTTTGAATTTGACTCCAATCACCTTTTAACCAGTCTGGCTCTAGGGGCTTATATTGTTTTGCCAACTCAAATTCTGCGGCCAAATGTGCATCAAACTCTGCGGCCATTTTTTGATAATCGGCTTCAGAAATCGTGCCTTCTGCGATTAGTTTTTGCGAATAAATTTTTTCGAGCGAAGGATGATCTTTAATTTTGGTATACATCACCGGCTGGGTGTAGAGCGGCTCGTCGCCTTCGTTGTGGCCATAACGACGATAGCAAACCAAATCTATCACCGCATCTTTTTTAAAGGTTTGACGGAAGCGCGTGACAATATCTGTAACCTTTACTACCGCTTCAACATCGTCACCATTAACGTGAAAAATTGGCGCCTCAATTGCCTTGGCAAGATCAGAGCAATAAACCGTGCTGCGCGAATCGGTAGGATTAGCGGTAAAGCCAATTTGGTTATTAATAATTAAATGCATAACACCGCCAGTATCGTAGCCTGGTAGGCCATTCATCATCAGGCTTTCTGCTACCGATCCTTGTCCGGCAAAGGCTGCATCACCATGAATTAATAAAGCCATCGCTTGTTTACGCTCTGAATCTTGATATAAATCTTGCTTAGCACGAATTCTGCCAGCTACTACGGGATTAACAGCCTCTAAGTGAGAAGGGTTAAACGCCAAAGATAAATCGATTTTTTGGCCGCTAATTTCACGCGTGCTGGCATAGCCCATGTGATATTTTACATCGCCCGATTTTGTAACTCCGGCAGGCATTCCTGGGGTTCCTTGAAATTCAGCAATCATCTGGTGATATGGCTTGCCCATTACTCCGGTAAGGGTATTTAAGCGGCCACGATGCGCCATGCCGATAACAATTTTTTTGGTACCATTTTTTGCCGATACATCAATCATCTTTTCAACCGCACTAATTGCGGCGTCTCCGCCCTCAACCGAAAAGCGCTTGGCACCAGGAAAGCGTTTATGCAAAAACTGCTCGAAGCGCTCGGTTCTAATAACTTCACGCAAAATTTTTAATTTTTCATCTTTCGCAAGATCGCAAAGTAATGCGTTTTCAGTTTCGCGAGTGAGCCATTTTTTTTGCTCACTATTTAAAATATATTCGAATTCAGCACCAACAGAGTCAGTGTATAAGCGGTTTAAACGCTCAATTACCTGCGAAATTTTTGCTTTTTGAAAAGCCAAAGCACCATTTAATTGCACCTCTTGGTCAAGATCTTGTGCGTTGAGATCATGGTTTTTATGATCAATTTCAGCGACGTATTTTGTAGGCTTTAACTCAAGCGGGTCAAGGTTTGCCGCCAAATGAGCAAATCTACGATAAGCAGAAATTAGCCCGCTAACACGAAGCGCTAGATCTTTACCGATGCTTACTATTGTAGGCTTCTCGCCTTTTGCATCTTTAGATTTTATAGCCTCTCTTTTTGAAAATGAAGAAATATCATAATCTTCTGAACCCACAATTTTAAAGCCGCGATCAGCCCAAGAAGGACCTTTATAATCGGCTAAAATTGATTTAATTTCTTGCGAATTTTCTGTAAAAAAATTGGCCCAAGACTGATCAATCGACGATGGGTCTTGTAAAAATTTTTGGTATAATTCTTCAATGAATACAATATTCGAGCTGAAGAATTCTTGGTTTTGCGCTAGTTTTTGCGACATAGAATTGAATTTTAATCAAAAATGGGTTGATTATTTTATAAAACAACTTTGCGAAAGCAAGTGTTTGATGAAAGAATGGGCTTTTTAGTTTAGGCGCAGTGGCTTGGGGCATGGGTTGCGGCATTAAATCTTTTTTTGGATGGTGGGCTCTATATTGTTCTTGATGTTGAAATCTTAAACTCTAGATCTTGTTGCTTTAAACTTTGGATCTTGCTTTGCCTTAAGATCTAGATTTTGTTTTGCCTTAAACTCTAGATCTCGTTTGCGGTGCGAGCCTTGGCGATCATGCTCTGCTGCTCAAACATGATGACCCTGTTGCCATTTTCTTTTATCTATAAATATTTTTATAAGGGTCATCAAACTCGCCTCAGAGCATGATCGCCAAGGCTTGCACCTTTCTTTAAGTGAGAAAAAAACTTTTAGGATATTATTTTTGGTGGGCAGCAGCTATCGCTGCTAAACCTTCAAATCCTTGCAACAAAAGACTTGGTCACGCTATAACAAAAACAAAGTTAACCACCAACACGCTTAAGTTTTACCAAATTAATCTGAAAGCAATAAAAATAACCATTATCAATCATATTAATCATATCGAATGGAAGGCGCGAGTATTGGCGATCGTGCTCTGAGGCGAGTTTGATGACCCTTATAAAAACATTTATAGATGAAGAGGAATGGCAACAGGGTCATCATGTTTGAGCAGCAGAGCATGATCGCCAATACTCGCGCCGCAAACGAGATCTAGAATTTAGAGGGGCTTAAGGGATTTGTCGGTTTAAGAATCAAGAAATCTAAAAACCCAAAGTCGTAAAACCCTAACACAACCATATTGCAAAAGATTTGACCGCATAACAAACCCACAAAAATCTTGACTGTTAACGCTGCGCCATTCTAGCATTAACAAAACCAAAAGCCCTTAAAAAGCCATTCAATTTTTCTTCAACAAAACATGAAAATCGCAAAAAATCTTCTAGAGTTAATCGGCAACACGCCACTGGTTCAAATCAATCGACTCAACGATTCTAAAGCAACGGTGGTAGCAAAATTAGAATATTTTAATCCAGCAAAGTCGGTAAAAGATCGCATCGGCGCAAACATGGTTTTAGACGCAGAAAAGAAAGGTCTAATCACTCCTGGCAAAACTACATTAATCGAGCCCACCTCAGGAAATACCGGCATCGCACTAGCTTTTGTAGCGGCAATAAAAGGCTATCGCTTAATATTAACAATGCCCGAAACCATGTCGATAGAGCGCCGCAAATTGCTAAAAGCCTATGGTGCAGAATTAGTTTTAACTGAAGGCGCAAAAGGCATGAAGGGTGCAATTGCTAAGGCCGAAGAACTTCAGAGCGAAACAAAAGACTCGGTTATTTTGCAGCAATTTACCAATAAGGCTAATGTAGAAATTCATCAGCGCACTACAGCAGAAGAGATCTGGCGCGATACCGATGGCAAAATTGATATTTTGGTTGCTGGCGTTGGCACCGGTGGAACCATTACTGGCGTGGCTTCTATCCTTAAGCAACGCAATCCTAATTTTAAAGCAATTGCGGTTGAGCCTAGCGCCAGCCCGGTTCTTTCTGGTGGTCAGCCAGGGCCTCATAAAATTCAAGGCATCGGCGCGGGCTTCGTGCCTTCTATTCTTGATACTTCGCTAATTGACGAGATTATTCAGGTTTCTAATGAAGACGCGGTCGGCACTGCGCGCGAATTGGCTCTAAAAGAAGGCCTCTTGGGCGGAATTTCTTCTGGAGCAGCTGCCTATGCGGCCCTGCAAGTTGCAAGAAGGCCAGAAAATGCCGGAAAAATGATAGTATTTATCGCGTCTTCTAATGGCGAAAGGTATTTATCTAGCGTGCTGTTTGAGCATATTACAGGATAATTTCTAAAACCTTAGGAAATGGTAGCGGAGAAGGGAATCGAACCCCCGACACGCGGATTATGATCCCGCTGCTCTACCAACTGAGCTACTCCGCCTTATTTTTGTAACGCTATTTGTTGAATTTTAGAAAGCTGCAAAGCCGCGTCTTTAGCCAGCTCGTACATTTGCGTCATTTGAAAAAAACTCATTGAGCCTTTTTCTGCCGTAGCCTGCACTTCAATAATTTCACCATTTTGATTCAAAATAAAATTACTGTCAACCTCACATTTTGAGTCTTCATCATAATCGAGGTCAAGAACAACCTCTTGGTTGTAGATGCCACAAGAAATTGCAGCCACAGAATTAATCAGCGGATTTTCTTTTATTAAGCCGCGAGAAAGAATATTATTCACCGCCAAAGACAAGGCAACAAAACCGCCAGTGATAGAAGCGCAACGGGTTCCGCCATCGGCCTGCAAAACATCGCAATCAACCGTAATTTGACGCTCGCCAAGCTTGACATTATCAATAGTTGAACGCAAAGAACGCGCTATCAGGCGCTGAATTTCAAGTGCGCGGCCATTTGGTCTGCCGTTATTATCGCGCGACATCCGCGAATGCGTAGAGCGCGGCAACATCGAATATTCTGCCGAAACCCATCCCTGTTTTTTAAATTTTAAGAATTGCGGAACTTTTTCTTCAACCGTGGCGGTGCAAAGCACGTGGGTGTTGCCGCATTTTATTAGGCACGACCCTTCGGCATATTTGTTAACATTAATAGCAATTGTAGTATCGCGAAGCTGGTTAAACAGCCGATTCGAAGGACGCATTTGATTTTATAGATTAATTCCAATGGTTAATTCGCCATCATCGATTTTGCTTTTGAACGAAAATTGTGAATTTTCAGAATGGTTGTAAGCCTTGATTTCTGTGGCTAAAACCTGTTCTTTGATATAATTCGTAAATTTTTCTGCCACTTGCAAAATCAGTTTGTTATCAGCAGAAATTTGCACTTTGATATGATCGGAAACGTTGAGCCCGGCATCTTTGCGGCTTTGTTGAATTGCCCGCACTATATCACGCGCAATGCCTTCTTGCGATAATTCTGGTGTAACTTCAATATCAAGCGAAACCAGGCAATCATTGGTTGGAAGTGCCGCAATCACAAATTTTTTATCATTTTGATTATTGGTCATCAACTTAATTTCAAACTCGTCATCGATTAATTTTATACCAGCAATTTCGATTTCTTTGTCAGAAATTTTTTTCCACTCGCCTTTACGCGCTGCTTCGGTGATTTCCTTGACGCGCTGGCCATATTTTGCGCCAATTTTTTTGAAATTAATTTGCAATTTTAGCTCGGCGATTCCTTCGATTTTTTCTTCGATGGCAATATTTTTTACATTAACTTCTTCGGCAATAATTTCTTTGAATGGCAAAATTCTTGAGGCATTTTTGCCGATAATTTTTAGTTCATTCAAAGGCAATCTTACGCGCAAATTTTTATTATCACGAATCGACAAAGCAGTGCTGCATATGGCTCGAACTAGATCCATATCAGCTACCAGTTCTTTATCATTATCAAAAAAAGCAGTGTCTGGAAAGTCTTGTAAATGAACTGAAATTTTGCGATCAATCATGTTTTTTGGTTAAATGGTGCCTCCGGCATGACTCGAACATGCGCACATGGTTTAGGAAACCACTGCTCTATCCCCTGAGCTACGGAGGCTTTTGAATCAAGAGCCAACAGCAGAATTATGGAGTTTTAGACTACAAAGTCAACACCAGCGATCCTGTAGAAGTACGCGATTCAAGTGCCTCATGGGCCTTAGCCACATTTTGAAATGGATAAGTTGTAATTTGTGGCTTTAATATTCCTTTACCAAGTAAATTGAAAAGCTCTGCCGCACCTAGAGCCAGCTCGATTCTATTTGCCTTATACAAAGCTAAAGTTGGACGAGTAAAGTAAAGAGAATTAGACACCAATAGATTAGGATCTACCTTTTCTGTAGGGCCAGAAGACTCTCCGTAGCTGATGCAAATTCCCATTGGCCACAAACATTCTATCGATTTTAGCATAGTATCTTTGCCCACGCCATCATATACAGCGCCAACGCCGCCGCCTTCGGTAATTTTTGCCAATTCTTCAATGAAGTTTTTATTTTTATAATTAATGATATGACTACAGCCATTTGCCTGAGCACGCGCAAACTTTGCCTCGCCACCAACAGTGCCAATCACCTCTACACCAAGGCTGCGCGACCATTGACACAAAAACTGCCCTACTCCACCAGCAGCAGCATGCACTAAAATTTTCTTGGCACGGCGCACCAAAAACACCCGAAAAAGCAAGGTATGAGCCATTAAACCCTTGAGCAAAGAGCCAGCAACAACCGTATCACCAATATTTTGCGGCACCGATAAAACATAATTTTTGTTGATCGACCTCTTCTCGCAATAGGCGCCTAAAGGGCCAGTGGCATAAGCAACTCTTTCGCCAACCTTAAATTCTGTAACACCAGCTCCTATCGCCTCTATTACACCACAGGCTTCAGAGCCAAGAATGGCGGGCATTTCGGGCAATTTATACTGACCGCGACGAAAAGCTACATCAAAAAAATTTACACCAATTGCAGTATGACGAATTAATACTTCGTTTTTTTGCACCTTAGGATCTTCGACTTCTTTAATCTTAAGAACCGAGTGATCGCCGGTTTTATTTATAACTATTGCTTGCATTGGTTAAGGTAGTTGATTTTCTTGAGACTTATCTTTAGGTCAGTCAAAAATTTTGTAACCGACTCTTAAAACATATAGACACCATTTAGGTTTGCTATAATATTTGTTTCTAATTCAAATTTAATGCCATCTAAATGCAACATCAAAATTTATTTGTTTTTGACATAGAAACAATTCCCGATACCAAAACCGCAAAAAATCTACTCGATTTGCCAGATGACGATATAGCCAAATCTCGCCAGGCTCTAACCGATTATCATCTTAAAATTACCGATGGGCGCAATTCATTTTTGCGCCAACCTTTTCATCAAGTAGTGGCGATTAGTTTTTTAGATGCAGAAATTGTGCGCGATTATTCTGGACAAGAATTTTATAAAATTAACGATATCCGCTCTGGCGCTGATTTAGGCGCCCCAGAAGAAGAAATTGTTCGCGGATTTTTTTCTTATCTCAAGAAAAAAACACCTCGCCTTGTTAGCTTTAACGGTAAAAATTTCGATCTTCCGGTATTAAAATATCGCGCCATGAAATATGAAATTGAAGCCAGCTGGCTTTATAAAATGGGCGATAAATGGAACAACTACAACCAAAAATATTCACTCGACTGGCATTGCGATTTAGCTGATGCCTTCTCTGATTTTGGCACTTCGGCACGAGTTAAAATGAATGAGGTTTGCGCTTGTTTAAATTTACCCGGAAAGACCGGCGTTGATGGATCTATGGTACAAGAATATTTTGATCAGGGACGCTTACAAGAAATTCGTAATTATTGCGAAACTGACGTGATTAATACTTTTTTATTATATTTGTCGTATCAACACCACACCGGCTCTATGAGCAAAGAATCGTTTATCAATAGCAAAAAAAGCTTGGTAGAATTTTTAGAAAAACACGGCGAAGAACGACCTTATCTATTAGAATTTTTGAATGAATGGCGCGCGGTAGATTCTAAACTTTAATTGTTTAAAAATGATAAGAAGCACCAACTTTTATAACATCTAAAGTGGTTTTTACTTTTAATTCTGCCCCTCCAAGTAAGGCAACATTTCCAACAGGTCTTATATCAAGCTTTGTTCTGTTATATTCAAGATTGATAGCCATTGCCTTGGTTGGATAAAAATTTATACCAAAACCATAAGAAAGCCCGCCCTTTCTGCCTTTAGTCACCGTATTAAAACTATTTGAATCGTCATAATCTTTGGTTTTTAATTCATAGTTCGCAATAGAATATCCAATTGGAATATAGGCTGCAAACTTTCTTGTTAAGTCATATCCTATATCTAGCTGCACACCATAACGATCTTTAATTTTTAAGCTTTGTTCCCATTGAGAGACGATATTGTTAATTTTTGCATCAGAACCGATTCTTTCATAAAATAATCCTGGAGCGATAAAAAAATTATTCACGTTGATTGCATATTTATAATGCGCTCCAAAACCAACTTTAGAAGATTTGCTTGAGGTATCAAAATAAGTATCTATGTTTGGATCTGGATATATCTCTTTTTTAGTGGTTTTATTTTTAGCCGAAGCCCTTACGACATCAATTCCTATGTAACTTCCCCTGGTTTTTGCTAAAGCTTGTGAAAACGTTAACAATGTTGATGAAATTGTTGCAATTGCTATAGCGATTTTTAAATTTTTTTTCATAATTTTAATTATATTTTGTTAGTAGTGTCTTGTTAAATTTGACGAATAAAATCTTTATAAAGCTGATTTAATTTAGTTGCAATATCTCCGGCTTTGCCTTCGCCAATTATTCTATTATCAATTTTAGTTACGGGGCGAATCAACAAAGTTGAGCTGCTTAAAAAAACCTCGCGCGCTTGCATTAATTCGTCAATGCCAAAAGATTTTTCGATAACCGTAATAGCGTTTTTTTGCGCCAAATCTAAAATACGATTTCTTGTAATGCCACATAAAATAAAATTGTCGGCACTTTTTGTAACAAGATTTTTATTTTGATCAACAAAAAATAAATTGGAGAAAGTTCCTTCGGTTACAACGCCATTGCGCACAAAAATTGCATCATTAAAACCAAGATCTTTGGCCTTTTGATTGATTAAGGTTGAGGCTAATAGCCCAACGGTTTTAATGTCGCAACGGCTCCAGCGAATATCTTCGTGAGTCATCATATTAAGACCAGCAACAAATTCTTCTTCGCTAACTTTTTTTGCTGCAGAAATTGTCATCACCAAAGTTGGCTCTAAACCTTGAGGACACCAAGGCACACGGTTTGTAGCTCCGCGCGTAATTTGCATATAAATCGAAGCATCAGCTAAATTATTTTTTGCCAATAATTCTGTGGCAATTTTTATAAGTTGTTCTTGCGAAAAATTATGTTTTATCTTGACTTCTGCAAGGCTTCGAAACAATCTTTGTAGGTGAGGAACGCCGTCGACAAGCCTTCCTTGCTGAAATAGAATTACTTCGTAAACTCCGTCGGCAAATTGAAATCCACGGTCTTCGATATGAATAAAGGCTTTGTCATGTTCAACGAATTGGCCGTTCAAAAAACTAATGCGGGTAGTCATTTTAAAAAGAAATTAAATGAAAAATAAAATTATCGTAATTGGCGCCGGATCATGGGGCACAGCACTTGCCAACTTATTAGCTAAAAATAATTTTGATATTTGCTTAATTGCAAAAGACGAAAAAGTTGCCAATGAAATTAACTTGCAAAAATCAAATAACAATTTTTTACCAAAAATAGTTTTATCGAGCAGCCTAAAAAGTGCAACAAATTTAGCGCTAGAAGCTGCAGATGCTGATTTTATTTTTATTGTTACACCTTCGCAAGTTACGTCGCAATTATTAATTGAAATTTCGCAATTAAAGTTAAAAGATTCTGTTGGCCTAGTGCTTTGTACCAAGGGTTTGCATGGCGATAAACTGCAATTATTTCATCAGTTAATTGAAGAAATTTTGCCGCAAAAAAATTATGCAATTTTAGCTGGTCCAAATTTTGCGCAAGAAGTTGCTAATGAAACACCTACAATCACAACGATTGCTTCACGAAATAAAAATTTTGCGCAAGAAGTTGCTGGGTTACTTCGAAATAAATATTTTAAAGCAGAAATTTCTACCGAAGTAGTGGCGGCAGAGGTTTGCAGCATTATAAAAAATATTATGGCCATCGGTTGTGGCATTGTTGATGGGCTAAGCCTGGGGCAAAACGCTAAAGCTGCGCTAGTTATGCAAGGAATTTCTGAAATCAAAATATTATGCGAGAAGTTTGGTAGTAAGGCTGAAATTGATAATGCCGCTGGTTTTGGAGATATTTTTTTAACCTGCGCCTCAAATAAATCACGCAATAATTCTTTGGGATTGATGATTGCGCAAGGACAAAAAACTAGCGAGTTGTTAAGTGGCGATAAAACTTATGAAGGCGCTGTTGGGGCGCAAGCTATCGAGCGCCTTGCTGCAAAGCTTGGGCTGCGATTGCCTCTTTGCAGGGCTATTAACCATATTTTGCAAAATGGTTTTTCGGTGGATGAGGTTAGGTTGCAGATTGTTGATGCGATTGTTTCGGCTTAAAGCTCTAGATCTTGTCCGTGGTGTTGAGTCTTGGCCCTTGATATTAAGGCAATATTTTTCTTATTAAGATATATTTTCTGTGGTGATTTTTTGTAAATTCTTATCGATTTCTTTTTTGTTAATTTTGTGCAAAATAAATATCTTGCAAGAAATGATTGAGGTTATCGCAACTAATAAATTATCAATTGGAAAGGCTACTAGATGATTTTTATGTAGATATTTTATTGCCAAAATAGCCAGTAAATAAGCGATTACAAAGAAATTTGCTTTTAATGCGCGAAATAAATTTGCCGTTTTTTTATCTACAAATAAATTATAGCCAAGGATCAGCGCTGTTACTAGCGCCGCAAGATAAACCAGGTTATTAAAACTTGACCAATAAATTAGCAAACTGCAGCAAACAAAGCCGCCATATCCTACCAATTTATGGCACGCAACTTTAAATGGGCGATGCAAATTAGGAAAATCTTGACGCAAAACCAGCAGCGCAATTGGGCCCGCTAAATAAGAAAAAATTACAATAGAAGAAAGAAAATCAACCAATTGCTGCCAGGTTGGAAATGGTGTAAGGAAGCAGGCTCCTACAAGCGCGTTTAGCCATAAACAATAAACCGGTGCCGAAAATTTATTAAGTTTGTTGAATAGGCTTTTAGGGAAAAAATCTTTTGCAAGACCATATAAAATGCGCGCGGTTGCGGCGGTGTAAACATTGGCAGTGCCAAGCGGCGCGATTACTGCATCAATAAATAATATGGTAATAATAATATGAATTCCAAACAGCGAAACCACGCCCAGCAAGGGTGCGGCACTGCCGATGGCCATTTGCTTATCGCCCAAACAGGTGATATAAATTAGCGAAAGCGAGCTGTATAAAACAAACCCAATGATAATTGGAGCGAAGAGAGAGTAAGGTAAAGACTTCTTAGGGTTGCTGGCACTATTAGCTAAAATTAAGCCATTCTGAAAGCCAGTAAAAGCAAAGGCCATGCCGCTAGAAGTAATTGCCAGTAGCACGCTCTCCATCGAAAATGCGTGCTGAATATTGGCAAATTCTACATTTTTCCAATCGCCAAATATAACAATTAACACCCAGGCGATTGCAATTGGCACCACGATTTTCCATACACTAACCGGAAAATTTGCCCGCGCTACATTCTTCAATAAAAAACTATTAAACCAGGTGAGTAAAATAATTATCGTAAATGCAACGATGAGCCCAAGATAACTTAGAGTAGCTCCGCTATCACTTTGCACTACTAAATCTTTGTACCAAAAACTTAAATATTGAATTGCCGATTGGGCTTCGAGCGGCAGATATACTACGTAGCTAAGCCATCCTAAAGCAAGAAACACAAAAGAAATTGTGCGATTATGCGTAATGCCAATAAAGCGCGAAAGACCGCCAACAATGGGGGCAAGCGTTACAACTTCGGCAAAAGCAATGCCGATAATTAAAGTTAAAACCGCGATAATCAGCCAAGAGAGCAGCACGCCGACGCCAGCAGTTTGAAATCCGTAATAAGGAGAGAAGAGCCAACCCGCGCCAATCATGCCTCCTGTAGACATTAACATCAATTGCAGGGTGGTTAATTTATGCTTAGGAGATGACATTTTAGAGGTAATAAATTGATTAAAAATCAAGTTTTATTCAAGTGTCTTAAAATATGGCTTGATGGATTTTTTAATCAAGTTTAAATTGTTTGTAATATTTATGTTCTTAACTTTTCTGGGCGCCTTTTTCTTATAGCCCTAATACCAAACAACTTAACCTTTAAAAGCGTGAGCAATACAATTCTCATCATCGATTTTGGCAGCCAAGTTACGCAATTAATTGCGCGAAGAATTCGCGAATTACACGTTTTTTCTGAGATAAAAAATCCTGATATTACGTTGGAAGAGATCAAGAAAATCGCGCCTCGCGGCATTATTCTTTCTGGCGGACCATGCTCGGTTTACGAAAAAAACTCACCTACTGTTGATAAAAATATTTTCAATTTAGGTGTTCCGGTATTTGGAATTTGTTATGGCCAGCAACTTACTTGCCACTTACTTGGCGGCAAAGTTGCCAGCGCCGCAGATCGCGAATTTGGCAAAGCCTTTATCGAAATTGTCAGCGATTCTCCTTTGTTTAAAGGAATTGGCGCAGTTAAAAAGGGAGCTTCTTCAAGCCAGGCAAAGCGCATCAGCCAAGTGTGGATGAGCCATGGCGACAAAGTAGAAAAAATCCCCGCTGGCTTTAAAGTAATTGCCAAATCAACCAATGCGCCATTTGCGGCCAGCGCCGATGAATCGCGCCAAATATATGGCGTGCAATTTCACCCCGAAGTTGTGCACTCGCTTGATGGCAAAATTATGCTAAAAAATTTCGTTCTCAACATCGCTAAATGCAAGCAAGATTGGGATATGGGCAATTTTAAAAAAGATCAAATCACCGATATTAAAAAAATTGTTGGCAAGAAAAAAGTTATTTGCGGATTAAGCGGAGGCGTTGATTCTTCTGTTGTCGCGGCACTTATCAATGAAGCAATTGGCAAACAATTAACCTGCATTTTTGTTAATCATGGTTTGTTGCGCCACGCCGAAGCTGAAGAAGTAAAAAAACTTTTTGCCAAAAATTTTAAAATTAATTTGGTTTATGTCGATGCTGCCAAGCTTTTTCTTTCTAAGCTAAAAGGCGTATCTGATCCTGAAAAAAAGCGCAAAATCATCGGCAAAACTTTCATCGAGGTTTTTGATAAAGAAGCGAAAAAAATTAAAGATGCTGAATTTCTCGCGCAAGGCACACTTTACCCCGATGTAATTGAGTCGATGCACCCAAATAAAGGCACCAGCCAAACTATTAAGTCGCACCATAATGTTGGCGGTTTGCCAAAAAAGATGAAGCTAAAATTGCTAGAACCAGTGCGCACTTTGTTTAAAGACGAAGTTCGTGAATTGGGCCGCGAGCTTGGCTTGCCTGAATCGGTGGTGGGTCGCCATCCGTTTCCGGGGCCGGGTTTGGCTATTAGAATTATTGGCGCAATTACGCCAGAAAAAATAAAAATCTTGCAACAGGCCGATGCAATTTACATCGATGAAATAAAAAAAGCGGGCCTCTATGATAAAATCTGGCAAGCATTTTCGGTGCTTCTGCCAGTAAAAACAGTTGGCGTAATGGGCGATGGCCGCACTTATGAAAACGTGTTAGCCTTACGTGCCGTTACCTCGATTGACGGCATGACTGCCGATGTTTATAAATATGAATCAGAATTTTTATGCAACGTGACAACGCGTTTAATTAATGAGGTGCGCGGAATTAATCGCGTGGTTTATGATTATACCTCAAAACCTCCGGGCACAATTGAGTGGGAATAATATGAATTTTGCTCTTTTATCAAGCGCTGGTTTATCGATACAACTTCATTCTATTTTTGCCTTACTCGCTTTTACTCTTGGGGCTTTTTTATTATTTAATAAAAAAGGCACAGACACTCATAAAATTCTAGGAAAAATCTGGTCTGTAGCAATATTATTAATTTGCCTTACGTCATTTTGGATAAAAGAAATAATGCCCAATAGTTTTTTTCTAGGATATTCGCCGATTCATTTATTAAGCATTTTTGCAATAATTCAAATAATTAGAGGCATTTATTTTGCCAAAATTGGCAATATTTCTAAGCATAAAAATATTATGATTTCCACATATTTTGGTGGATTGATACTTGCTGGGGCCTTTGCTTTTTATCCAGACAGATTGCTTTATAAAATTTTTATTGAAGTCTCTTTGTGAATTTATACCATTTGTTACAAACAAAATGCCAAAAAAAACCATCGCTTTAAAAAAAGGGAAACGCTTAAAAAAGTCGTCACAAAAATGGCTATTGCGGCAAATTAATGATCCGTTCGTAAAAAAAGCGAAAGACGCTGGATACAGATCTCGCGCTGCTTTCAAGCTGATTGAAATTGACGAAAAATTTAAAATTTTCAAAAAAGGAAAAATAGTTGTCGATTTAGGCGCCGCCCCCGGTGGATGGAGCCAAATTGCCGTTGAAAAAGTTGGTGCCGGAAACGTTATTGGCATTGACTTGCTTGAAATTGATCCGTTATCGGGCGTGAAATTTATTCAACAAGATTTTCTTGATGAAGACGCGCCACAAAAAATTCTCGATTTATTACAAGAAAATACTAAGCGCGAAAGATGCGATATAGTTTTATCGGATATGGCTGCCAACACCACGGGCGACGCCTCTCTTGACCATTTGCGCATCATGACACTTTTAGAAGATGCGCTAACATTATCAGAGAAAATTCTGCGCAGTGGTGGATGCTTTGTTGGCAAGCTTTTTCAGGGTGGCAACTCGGATGAAATTATTAAAATTCTGCGTAAAAATTTTAATAAGGTGAATTATTTTAAACCAGAATCTTCGCGCAAAGATTCATCCGAGGTTTATTTGGTGGCGCTTGATTTTAAAACCGCCACCTAGAATTATCGCTTAGGGCCGCCTCTTGCACTGCGCCACAAAGCTCGATTAGTGCCATTTGGCTGCGGCGCCCCTCCCGGAGCTGGAGCTGCATTCGCTTGCTCAAGCTCATCGATAGAAAGCGATGGTAGCGAAGGATGCGGCGCCATAGGAATAGGCGCGATAATATGCGAGGGTAAAGGTGCCGATAAAGGCGCAGGCAAGGGAGCTGGTAAAGAATCCATAGATACTTGCGAAAAATATTCAGAAAAAGCAGATGGCTCACTTAGTCTTCGCCTGCTTGCGGGGCCAGATTCTGATGATTTACTTAGCCTTGTCCTTCTTGCGGGGCCAGATTCTTCAGCATTCATTTCTTCTCTGCGCTTATCAAGAATATTTTTTGCGGCACCAGATTTCATTGACCCCGAAACCGCAGCGGGTGCTGGGGCTTGTGCAGCAGCAGGCGCCAAAACCACTGAATCATCAGCCGCTATCGACAGCAAATTACAAAGGGCCTGCAACGGATCTTTATTTAGAGGGTCTAGATCTTCCGTCGCTAAATCTTTAATCAAACCAGTAATCACAGATCTATCTACAAATAGAGATAGCCTATTTATATAAGGCAAACTATAGCCAACTAAAGCCAGAGACTGTTTTAAAATCTGCCTCTCTGCCTCATATTCTGCTCTATGATTTTCTATAAATAACCGCACCCCCTCGCCAAATAAACAACAAAGAGGAGTTCTTGAAATAACGGCCTCTACCATGCGACAACAATTCTCTTGGTTCATCTCAAAATGAGTTGCACCCATTATAACATTAACAGCCTCATTACTAACGCCGCAACGCAATGCATATAGCACTGGAGAAACTTCTTTTTTTATGTTTAGCGATACAAGTTCTACTCCCAATCTTGGCGCCTCTAACACTTCTGCGCGAATTACCTCTAGATTGCAATTACGAATTGCCGCATAAAACCTACTAACCACTTGTTGCTTCGCCCTTCTTTTTTCTTGCGCTAGATTTACCGCTCGAATCTCTGATGATTTATTTGCGTAAAGTCGGTCGAACTGATCTTTGCGCAATACATTAACCACTATTTCAGCAAAGCCTGGCATTTCAAAATATCTAGTTTCTAGATTAACATCCGCTCCTAACCAACTATTAAGAAGAGTGGTGGCGTGGGTTCCTTCCTTACGACGATTAAAATCGAAACGCGGTAAAAGAAAACCACCAACTCTCTCTTCTTCACAATCAATGCGACTATTGAACATATTTAGCAGGCCATACGATATGTCGTATCCCTGCTGGTGAACATTCTCTAAAGTATTGAAGCAGCGCGTCACTTCATCTACCTTGCCATAATGGGCTGCGATTTCTTCCATTGGAATTGGCGCTCCTTCTCTTTTTAAACTATTAAGCGCACCCCTTATCTCTTTGGCTGTTAGTGTATAATACTTGCAGTTACAATGTAATTCATCGCTGCGCATACTGGTGGATAAAGGCATAAGATGCGTCATCTTGCCACCATGAGATGCAGCAAAAACTCTAAGCAAATGCCAAAAATTTTCTCCTTCGGTCGCGGTAAGAACCCGCATTGCATCTGGCACAATTTCTGATTCTGATAATGGCAAATCTCCTATAGTATATTTTCCGCTGCCAGCCGAACGAAAAAGCAAGCCAGCTTTATGTGGCGCTACCGTATTTATAATTATTGCAGCAACACGATTAAACTCGTCTAATTCTGCAGGAGTTAGCAAATCTTGCCCCTCTAAACTACAACGATACAAACTATCATTATACATCCCTCTTTGATGCGAATCAGATAAAACAGCGCGCGCGCGTTCTATTTTTGCTATAGCTTCAGAATTAGAGCCAGCGCTAATAATGGCCGATGTGTATCCTCTTTTTATTTCATCAGAATCATCTGTTAATTCTAAACCTAAAATGCCATAATAGCTTTGTATTAGAAGTTCTGGTGATATATAAATATTTGGCATAGTCATGTAAAAATTATTAATAAGCGCGTACGTGTTATAGATAATTTTTGAAATGTCAACTAGAGCCAAGAGCGTTTGTAAAAACTATTTTAAACCAAAAAAGCAATACCAGCATTGATTTTTTGAAAAAACAGACTATGTTTTTTTCTCTTTTAGAGTTGCTAAATAGTAAAAATTTTAAAAAAACCACAACAAAAAAACCAATGCAAATCAAGATAAAAAAACCTCAAAATGAAGCCGAAAGAATAAACTGGATTAAGCTCGCAAGAAGCGAAAACATTGGCCCCATAACATTTTTTCGCCTACTAGAAATATTTGGCTCTGCAGAATTAGCTATAGAAAAAATGCCCGAATTTATTGCGCAAGTAGGCGTTGGCAAAAAAGTTAAAATTTGCCCGCAACGCGACGTTGAAAACGAAATTGCTGCACTAAAAAAATTTGGCGCCGAGATGCTGCTTTTTACAGATGAAGATTATCCAAGATTAGTTCGCGAAATTTATGATCCGGCAATAATATTAACTGTTTTTGGTCGCAAAGAATTATTAAATCAAGATTTAATTGGCGTTGTGGGCCCAAGAAATGCAACATTTCATGCTTGCAAATTTGCTGAAAAAGTTGCCCTAGATTTAGGCGAACAAAATATAACTATAGTTTCGGGATTAGCTCGCGGAGTTGACGCCGCCGCCCATCGCGGCTCGTTAAAAACCGGCACAGTAGCCGTAATTGCTGGCGGCATAGGCAATATTTATCCCGCAGAAAATTCTGCGCTTTATCAACAAATTTACAAAGAAGGCGCGCTAGTTTCAGAAGCGCCTTTTGGTTCGATGCCTCGCGGCGGAAACTTTATTCAACGCAACCGTATAATATCAGGAATGTCATACGGCGTTGTGGTTGTTGAAGCCGGAATGCAATCAGGAAGCCTAACCACTGCAAGATTTGCCATCGAACAAGGCCGCGATGTTTTTGCGGTGCCGGGCTCGCCAATGGATCCGCGCTGTTTGGGCAGCAATATGCTGCTAGAAGATGGCGCAATTTTTACCCAAGGAGCAAACCGCATCATCAAAGAAATATCAGGAATGAGAGCAAGATTTGCCGAAGGTGGAAAGCTAGAAGAGCCTGAAGCGCCTGGTTTTAGTGGCCCAGAACCTAAAATTCCTTCTGATACTGATCTAAAAAAAGTGCGCGATGAAATTTTGCAAAGAATGGGTTTTTCAACAATTTCAATTGAAGATATAATTATTGAAACCAATGCGCCGGCAAGATTAGTGCATATTGCTTTGGTGCAATTAGAGTTGGCAGGAGTTGTGACTGTTAATGCGGGGCGAGTGGTGCGTTGCTAGGTGGTCTAAATTTTGTTTAAAATAATTGCCTCTAAGATTCTAGACTCCCACAAACCTAGAACTCTAGACTCTTAAAGCCCGCCAACTATTCTGGTTCTCGATCTTGCTCCTGGTTACGGCTGCCCCTCAATTATAAATCTTGCCCTCGGCGTGAGTCTTGGCGATCATGCTCTGAGCCGAGTTTGATGACCCTTATAAAAATATTTATAGATAAAAGAAAATGGCAACAGGGTCATCATGTTTGAGGAGCAGAGCATAATCGCCAAGACTCGCGCCGAGGGCAAGATGTAGAGCTTGAAACTTTCTAACAACAAGAGCAAGATCTAGAGTTTAAAACCTTCTAACAACAAGAGCAAGATCTAGAGCTTGAAACGCCCTAACAAAAAGGGAAAAATTAGAACTTAAATAACTTAAAACAACCATCTTAAAGACATCATAAACTCAACCTCAAGAAACCAAATAAATCACTTTTATGACCACAAAAATCGCCGGAATTCTCAACATAACTCCAGATTCATTTTCTGACGGAGGCAAGTTTAACAACACTTCGCAGGCTATTACCCAATTACAAAAAATGCTTCACGACGGTGCTGCAATAATTGATATTGGCGCCGAATCAACAAGGCCTAACGCTACCCCCATTGGTGCCGAAGAAGAGTGGCAAAGGCTCGCAACAATTCTTCCTCAAGCTGTTGAAGTAGTAAAAAAATTCAATCACGATAATTTTACGCAAGTAGAAATCAGTATCGACACTTATCACACACCTACAGCCAAAAGAGCTTACGAGGTTGGCGTGCAAATTATTAATGATGTCAGTGGATTAAAAAACGAAGAAATGATTGATTTTATCGCTGCAAAAAATATCAAAACTATTTTTATGCATAGTCTGTCGGTGCCCGCCAATCCAGAGATTATTATCAATCAATCTCTAAATGTTACTGATGAAATTTTGCAATGGGCTATTGCAAAAATTGCCTATCTTCAAAAAAGAGGCGTAAAAAAATCGCAATTAATTTTTGATCCCGGCGTAGGATTTTCTAAGACCGCCACCCAATCCATCCGAATAATAAAAAATATAACAGACTTTTGCTCGCTTGATTTACCTATTTACGTTGGTCATTCTAAAAAAAGCTTTCTCGATACTTTAAAAATTGAAGGACTAACCAACGATACCCAATCTCGCTCACAAAAAACGCTGATTGTTTCAAGTTATTTGGCTAGCAAAAATGTAGATTTTATAAGGGTTCACGATGTTTTAGAAAATAAAAATGCCACCAAAATATAATCCTTTAAACACTACTCAAGCTAGGCTTATAGAGCTTTTACGCTAAATAAGCCTAGTCTCGAATCTTATCTTAAGAAGACTTTTTATCGTCTTTCACTTCTTCATATTCGGCATCAACAACTTTTTCTTTTGCAGAATCTGTGGCACCAGCAGAAGCGCCTTCGGCAGCGTCTCCACCAGCAGGATTAGCGCCGCCAGCACTGCCGCCAGCTGCATTCATCGCTTCGCCAATTTTCATCATGGCTTCCATTAGTTTTTCTGTTGCCTCTTTTAACTCGGCCGCAGAAGCATCGGCCTTTGCCGCAACATCTTTGGTTTTTTGAATTTCAGCTTCGATTGACGCTTTAGTTGCCGCATCAATTTTTTCGCCAAATTCTTTCAGGTTTTTTTCACCTTCATAAACCGCAGAATCTGCGTGGTTCTTGGCTTCAACCATTTCTTTTTTGGCTTTATCGGCAGCAGCGTTATCTTCGGCATCTTTGACCATTTTTTTAATATCAGCTTCAGACAAACCACCAGAAGATTTGATATTAATTTGCTGCTCTTTGTTAGTAGATTTATCTTTTGCCGAAACTCTAACCACGCCGTTAGCGTCGATATCGAAAGCAACTTCAATTTGTGGCATGCCACGGCGCGCAGGCGGAATGCCTTCAAGATTGAATTCGCCAAGCATTTTATTATGCACCGCAATATCACGCTCGCCTTGAAAAACCTTGATAGTAACCGCAGTTTGGTTATCTGCCGCAGTAGAAAATACCTGGCTTTTGTTAGTTGGAATTGTTGTGTTGCGATCGATCAAGCGAGTAAATACGCCGCCTGCGGTTTCGATGCCAAGAGAAAGTGGAGTTACGTCAAGCAACAACACATCTTTTACATCGCCTTGCAAAACCGCTCCCTGTATGGCTGCGCCAATAGCAACAACTTCATCAGGGTTAACACCTTTATTTGGCTCTTTACCAAAAAGTTTTTTTGCGATTTCGATAACTTTTGGCATGCGAGTCATGCCGCCAACTAAAATAACTTCGTCAATTTCAGAAGCTTTAAGACCAGCATCTTGAAGAGCATTTTCGCATGGCTTAATGGTGCGCTGAATTAAATCATCAACAATTTGCTCAAGCTTAGCGCGAGAAAGTTTAACGTTAAGATGCTTAGGGCCAGAAGCGTCGGCAGTAATGTAAGGAAGGTTAACTTCGGTTTCCATTAAAGTTGAAAGCTCGATTTTTGCCTTTTCAGCCGCTTCTTTCAAGCGTTGCAAAGCCATTGGATCTTTTTGTAAATCAACCGAGTTGGTTTTTTTGAATTCTTCGTTTAAAAATTCTAGAATACGCATGTCGAAGTCTTCGCCGCCAAGGAAGGTATCGCCATTGGTAGATTTTACTTCAAACACACCATCGCCAATTTCTAAAACCGAGACATCAAAAGTGCCACCGCCCAAATCGTAAACCACAATTTTTTGCGCGTGTTTTTTATCCATACCATAAGCAAGTGCTGCCGCTGTAGGCTCGTTGATGATACGCAAAACATCTAAACCAGCAATTTTACCAGCATCTTTTGTTGCTTGGCGCTGCGAATCGTTAAAATAAGCAGGCACTGTAATTACGGCTTTTTCAATTTTTTCACCTAAATAACTTTCTGCGGTTTCTTTCATTTTCATTAAAGTGAAGGCAGAAATTTGACTAGGAGAATATTTCTCGCCTTTAACCTCGACCCACGCATCGCCATTGCTAGAAGGCACGATTTTGTAAGGTACAAGCTTGCGATCTTTTTCGGTAGTTGGATCATCGTTGCGACGACCAATTAAGCGCTTAATTCCAAATATTGTATTTTGCGGATTCGTAACCGCCTGACGCTTTGCCGAAGCACCAACTGTTCTTTCGCCATTAGCCAAAAAAGCCACAATTGACGGGGTTGTGCGCGCACCTTCAGAGTTTTCAATAACTTTTGCGCTTCCGCCTTCCATGATTGAAACACAAGAGTTTGTAGTGCCTAAGTCGATTCCAATTACTTTATTGCTCATATTTTTTTTATTTTATTATCGATGATTTTTTGCATTAAAAATTTTTAGGTGAATTTCTATCTTGATTTTGGTTTTGTAAATTTAACGCTTTCTTTGATTTAATAATTGTCACTTTTAATTACAAGGCCATCACGAAATTATCTTTTAATTTATTTTGGGGTGGTTGTGGTGTAGAATTGTAAACGCTAGATCGTTGTAGTGTGTAAGCCTGATAAAATTTAGATCTTGCGGTGTGTAGAAATGATGAACGCTAGATCTCGCTTGCGGTGTGAGTTTTGGTGATTATGCTCTGCTCCTCAAACATGATGACCCTATTACTATTTCTCTTTTATTTATAGTATTTTTATAAGGGCCATCAAACTCGGCTCAGAGCATAATCACCAAAACTCACACCTTCCATTAACAATATAGCGCTACCGCTCTACGCCTTACTATATAAAGATAAAGGCGAGACAAAGAAAAAAATGAGGGAAAAAGAGAAAAAAAATGGGGAGGGAGGGAAGAAAAAAAAGGGGGGAGAATTGCCAAAGAAAGGCGTAGACCTTGGCGATCATGCTCTGAGCCGAGTTTGATGGCCCTTATAAAAACACTATAAATAAAAGAGAAATAGTAATAGGGTCATCATGTTTGAGGAGCAGAGCATGATCGCCAAGGTCTACGCCGCAGGCAAGATCTAGAGTTTGCAAGATCTACACAACCACCAGTAGAGATAAGAGTTGTTCATCAATTACGAATCTTATAACTTTTTTTCAACATCACATAAATAACCGTCGCTAGCACAAAATTAATCACAACAATATAAGTAACACCAATCAAAATATCGCCATCATGCTGCCCAGTAAGCGAATAACGAAAGCCGTCAATCATATAAAAAAACGGATTAAAATGCGCCACGCCCTTCCAAAATTCTGGCAAAGCGTTAGTTGAATAAAACGTGCCCGATAAGAAGGTAAGCGGGGTTACAACATAACTAGTAATTGCCGACATGTGATCGAAAGTTTCAGAAACTATTCCACATAAAACGCCAAGCAGCGCTAGAAAAGAGCAGGCAAACAGCGCATAAAAAAACATTAAACCAAAACTAAAAACTGTAATTTTTACAAAAAATGAAATTGTAATAAAAGCTACCAAACCTACGGCCAAGCCACGCAAGATTGCTCCTGCGGTAAAGGCAAAAAGTAGTTCGAAGGCACCAAGAGGCGGAATTAAGTAATCTATAAAATGCCCCATAACCTTGCCCATCACCATTGAAGACGAACTATTAGCAAAAGAATTTTGCATTGCTGCCATCATGATTAATCCTCCAGAAACAAAAACAGGAAATGGTACATCGCCCACCATCTGCACGTGCGTTCCCATAGAAAGACAAAACACCGCAAAAAATAACATAATATTTACGACTGGCGAAAATAAAGTTTGATGATAAACTTTAAGAAAGCGCCACACTTCTTTTTTAAGCAGCGTAAAGGCGCCAAACCAATTGATAGACATAGATTTTTATTTTAAATAATAAATCGCCAAAATAATTTGCTGATAATTTACAAATAACATGAACAACTTCGATAATATTTTAAAAGAGTTTAACGCGCAATTCTTAGAGCTCAAGAGCGAGCAACAACTCGATGAAATCCGCGTGAAGTTTTTAGGAAAAAAAGGCCTAGTAACCGAACTTTTTGCACAATTAAAAAACATTGCAGCAGAAGAAAAAAAAGCCTTTGGTGCCGCAATTAATAAGCTTCGCGATCAAATCACTTCGCAAATTGATGCAAAAAAAGAATTATTTGGCGATGAAGAATTAAATAGAAAATTATCACAAGAAAAAATTGATATTACCGAACCAGTACGCAAACAAACCGCTGGTTTTGCACACCCAATTAGTAAAGTTATAAAAGAAATTCGTGAAATTTTTGCAGGATTAGGTTTTGAATTTGCCGAAGGGCCAGAAATCGAAAATGATTTTTATAACTTTACAGCATTGAATATGCCGCCAAACCACCCGGCGCGCCAAATGCAAGATACATTTTATTTGCAGCAAGAAAAAAATTCTGCTTCATCAGAAAATGCAACAAATACACCTCACGAAACCTTGCTGCGCACTCATACCTCGACTGTGCAAATTCGCAAGATGCTTAGCTCTAAGCCACCTTTGCGCGTTGTTGCTTTGGGCCGCGTTTTTCGCCGCGACTCCGACCAAACTCACACGCCAATGTTTCACCAAATTGAAGGTTTTGTCGTTGACGAAACCACAAATATGGCGCACTTAAAATGGGTTTTAGAAGAATTTTTACGCCAATTTTTTGAAGTGAAAAACGTTGATTTGCGTTTTCGCCCAAGCTTTTTTCCTTTTACCGAACCATCTGCCGAAGTTGATATTGGCTATAAAATCGATCAAGGCCGCATCAAAATTGGCTCGGCAAATGATAGCGCCAGCGCCAAATTCATGGAAATCCTTGGCTGCGGCATGATCCACCCCAACGTGCTAAAAAATTGCGAGATTGACCCCGAAAAATTCCAGGGATTCGCCTTTGGCATAGGAATAGAGCGCCTCGCCATGCTAAAATACGGCATAACAGATTTGCGGATGTTTTTTGAGAATGACGCGCGCTTCTTACAGCATTATGGTTTCAAAGGATTTGAGTTTTAACTAATTTATTTTTTACTCAAGACCAACCCCTGGCAACTTTTTGCCACTTAGCGGCACCCCATCCATGGTGGCTCTAACCATCATCACCCTTCGCGGCTTATGCTCGCCATCAGTAAGAATTTGTACTTCTTGTCCTTTTTTAATATCGGCAATTTTTCCATGAGAATCGACACGCGCCACTAAATGCTTTGAATCGGCAAATAATATATCGCCATCAGTTACGCCGTAGTAAAAAACCTTACCCTTGGCAAGCAAAATTTCTGCCATCACATTGATATTTTCAATTGCAATTGCGGTTTCTAGAGTTTGCTGAGCAGAAAGACCTTTAAAATTCGAAATAAGCAGGTTATCAGAATATCTAAACTGCCACTTGCCCGCAGCATCCTTGCTTAAAGCCGGAAAGGTATGAGTTCCGTCACCTTGAAAGTTATAAAGCCTCTCGCCAACATAAAATACTGGTCTTTGCAAGCATTCTAATTCTGCCGGAGTTAGTAGTGGCAGCACTTGATCGGCCTCCATAATCACGGTTTTTAGCGAACCGGTGGCCTCGATTCCACAAAGACCAAATCCTCCCATGTTAGGATATTGCACACCTTCGCTGCCTAGGCGATGACCGTCGGCTCTGCGCATACAATATATATCTTCGGGCCTTCCCTTGCCACAAGCCAAAAGTGCAGCAAAAGAAAAGAAGGCATTGGGAAGGTGTTGGGCGGCGGCAATTCTGGTCTCGTCTTGCAAAGTCATCGCGTTATCCATTTGAATGGCCCCCGAGCTTGAAGATGCAATTGGCGAAACCACAGGAATAATACCCAAACTACTAACTCTCTCTTGAGTTAGAGCCATTATCGGCAATTGGTCTAACACCACAACAGCCGGGGTTTTATCGGATGCAAATTTTCTGAATACCTCTAACATCTTGATGGCGTTGTAATCTCCTTGCCTTGCCAATTTATTCAACTCTAGAGAAAGATTTGCGGCATGCTCTTTAACATTTTCGGGTTTTAATATATTTGCAAATCCTCCGCCCTTCTCTACCAAGCTAACAGCGGCATCAAAACACATTTTCTTTATATCGCGCGGAATATGCAAAACCACCTCATATTTAGGCGGCGGCACTTTATCTTGAAACTTATGCACCCGATCCTCTAACTCTTCTTTTGTGGGAAGATGTTCTTCATTTTCTATCATTATCTGGCTTACAGTAGACGACATTCTAAGTTGTGGCACTCTTGGCGACATTGCTCTTGCGCTTATAGTAGTAGCATCTTGCCCGGCATATTTGCTAAACAAAAGAGCATTTCTTACAGCAGAAAAAACCGGTCTCGACATTGCAATATAATTTTGTTAAACCAATGAAATAGAAGCGCCTTCTTTAAACTTTACAGCAAAAATAAAAGCTAAAATAACCGCCCTCACCAAATATTCATAAAAAACTTGCTTTATTAAACAAGAAAAATTAGAGTTTTCGCCCCTTTATAAATGTAAGAACGTACAATAATATGAAAAGAACCTGGCAGCCAAGCAAATTGGTAAGAAAAAGAAGACACGGCTTTAGACACAGAATGTCTACAGTTGGTGGCAGAAAAATCCTTGCTCGTCGTCGCGCTAGAGGCCGCGCAGTTTTATCAGCATAGCTGGTTTAGGCGCGCTAATTTAACGCGCCAAAACTTTTTTTACAAAGGTGAAAATCCTCCAAATAAAAAAATCCACCGAATTTCAAATCATCGGCAAAAAGGGCAGCAAGTTTCACGCTAAAACCATTCTCTTGCTTAGCTTTCCAACTCCCGAAATTTATCTATTTAATCAATCAAAAGGCAAAAACGCCGAGAATTTCTTGCGCGTTGGCTTTACAGTAAGCAAAACCGTAGGCAATGCTGTAGTAAGAAATTATGCCAAGAGACGATTGCGCGAAGCAGTGCGGGTCTTGCTTCTAGAGCATGGAAAAAATCATCGCGATTACGTAATAATCGCGCGCCGAGAAATTAAAAGCGCCGCTTACGAAACTATTCTATCTGATCTGAAGTTTTGTTTGCGCAGAATTTCGTAACCCCAAAGCCTTAGGCTCTTCAACTATCGCAGCTTTTGGCAACTCTTGCGCTTTATAGGCATATCGGGTAACCTGTCTTTTATCTGCGCCACGAATATCATCTTGAGCAAAAAGAACATTAGGATGATCTGAATAAAACGATCTCCCGCCCTCGCCCAACATAGGCTGCGTTTCAATTCTGCCATGCAAAACATGGCCCTTGCCCTCTTTGTTATAATTTCTAAAAACCATCACATTATCACGCAATTCGATTACCTCTGCCATATCTCGAGCAATTAAATGTGCAGCCGCCCAACTGATTTTTGCCAACACTTCTCTACCTTCTTTGCAATCGGCAGAATCAGAAATTGTAATTCTGCCATTGCCATCCCAAGACATTGCATAGCCGCCGCGCCCATTAGGCTGTAAGATCGAAAATTGTTTAGCTTGTAATTTTTTATGAGAAGATTCGTAAAAAAATCCATCTTCGACAAATATTTTTTTGGTTAAAAAATCTATTTCTTCTGGAGAAAAATATTTAAGAATTTCTGCAACCGAAATGGCGTAAGTAGAAACTCCGTAACCACTGCCCAAATTGTGCTCGCGAGAAGAAATTGCCGTCAAAGCAATTACATCAACCGCCGAACCCTTATCGCCATCGCCAACCAAAACATCTACATGCGGAAATTGCGGAGTAACGCCCTCTTCTCTGCTAGCAAGAACATATATTGGAGTAGCAATTTCTTTTGGCGCAAGGGCCAATGGGTACAGCAAAGCCGATAAAAAAAACTGGTTAGGAAGCTCGGCTTTAACCTTATTGTAAACCAAATCTAGATTAAGAATTTTGCTATCGGTTTTTATAGATCCATCATTTGCAACACTTATGTCTTGGCATTGATCTGCGGCCAGCAATTTTGCAACATCGTCTATTACAATTCCTGAAATTTCGCCGCTAGAAAATAATTGCGCCCCGTGAGATAAATCGCCATTATCTGCTAAAATTAAATCGTGCAAATATTTTACTGCTTCAAGCCCTTCTTCTTGTGATAGTGGAAGTGTGGCGCCTTTTTTAGCCACCTCTAGCGCAACCTCGTAAGCTTCTCGTTTTATTTTACCCGGGATTTCATCAATATATTTAAACTTTGTAGCCCCAATATTTGGCGGAGATATCAATGGCGCTATTTCTTGCACCGGCCTTGCAACAGATTGCCGTTTTAACGAAGTGCTAAAGGCTGCTCTACTTGCAATTAAGGCGCCGCTTCTAATCATTGATAGAACGGGGCCAATCTTAGATAGAGAGCCTCTGCTCATTATGCCCTAACTTATTTTTTAAACATTTCTAGCATTCTCCAGGTAACAAAAAATCCACCAAAAATATTAATACTGGCAATGGTAATTGCTAAAAAACTTACTACAGAAATTAACGAGAATGCTTTAGTTGATCCAAGCGCGATTATTGCACCAACTACAATTACACCAGAAATTGCGTTAGTAACCGCCATCAAAGGAGTGTGTAGAGCTGGCGTAACTCGCCATACCACAAAATATCCAACAAAACAGGCTAAAATAAAAATTGTAATACCAAAAATAAACGGATCTACACCGCCGCCAAAAGCAGAAGTGGCGCTAATTTCGGCTACCTTGTTAACCAAGGCCTCGGTGTCGCGATTTAGTTGATCAGAAAGCTCGATAATTTCTTGGATTTTGCTCATTTTTATTTTGTTGATTGATTGTTACCTGCTTTTGGGCGATTACCTAGATTTGATGAAAAAAAAATTTCTGTCAAATGGTTTGTGCGGTTAATTATGGCATTTTCTAATTTATAACTTCATAAATGGCGATAGCTAGGCATCGGGCGTAAACAAGATAGAGATGGCTTGCAAAGATCTTGAGATAGAAATGCAATATATCCCACATCATTTATTGACTTCAAAGGCAAAGGCTATAAAATCGCCCGCCTCCATTCTTGTTGGGACGTAGCCAAGTGGTAAGGCAGCGGGTTTTGATCCCGCCACGCGTAGGTTCGAATCCTTCCGTCCCAACCAACATATTGCCGCATTCAATTTTAGAAATCAGTCTCATGCTTTAAGTTGAAGGGCCTTGGCGCAACCATCTTCAAGAAAGGCGTAAAATGTACAAAATTGAAGACATTGATTTTCTTAAAAATCATTATACCCTATAAAAAATATTTTTTTTCTTAAAATTATCACACTTCAAGAAAGGCGTAAGCCTTGGCGATTATGCTCTGAGCCGAGTTTGATGACCCTTATAAAGATATTTATAGATAAAAGAAAATGGCAACAGGGTCATCATGTCTGAGGAGCAGAGCATAATCGCCAAGGCTTACGCCGAGCACAAGATCTAGAGTTTTAACTAAATTAAACCCTAAAAAACCAAATGGCATTTGTAGAGAAAATTAAAGTTAAAGCTACAACATACCTCGCCGCCATCAAAGCAAGAATGGTGCGCTCTGAAACCTATACAATAATTTTACCAGCCTTTGTTGCCTGCTTACTTTTGCTTACTTTTTTGCCTTATTTATTTAACAATTCTGCCCTACAATTTCAAATTGAACAAAGAGTTAGTGCCGCTTTAAAAGCCAATCTTGAAATTGGCGGCAAAGTAGATGTAGCGCTAATTCCCACCCCGTCAATTACGGTGCATGACGTTATTTTGCAAGACTATAAACATGGTGATACAAATTATAGTTTTTACGCCAAAAAAGTTACGATAAAATTATCGTTTTTGTCTTCTTTAATGGGAGAATTTGCGGTAGATAAAATTATTTTTTCTCGCGCAATTTTACAAAATTACAATAGCGATGCCAAGCCAGATAAAATGCAAGACGAGCTCACCGACATTCTGGCAAAAAAATCTGGATCACGTTCATTAAACAAAAAATCTGATGGCGGCATTAGCGGCAAAATATTTGTCGATTTATTTAAAATCAACGAATTCAATACCGAAAGTTTTAATTTTACCAACTTACCCGAAATATTTATCAGAAAATCTTCTTTGGTTACTTATGATAAATTTTCTAATAAAAGTGAAACCCTAGACATCAATGCCAGAACCACTTTCTCTGCTAAAAAAATTATTGCGAATGGCTCTTTTGCTACGCAAGACATCATCAACAATTTTACTTTAAACGCAAAATTTCACCAAAAAATTGATGACGATTCTGACAAAAATAATTCTACTCTAGAACTCACCTCTTCTTACGGAAATTTTAAAATTAGCGGCGTTTTTCCTGATGAAAATCTAGGATTTTTAAAAAGTAAATTTAAAGGAAAAATTGAAGCAGAAATTTTTGACCTAAAAAATTTCTATAGAATTTATGTATCTCGCGATGGATTTATCTACAACAAAATCAATCCGTCGATTAAGTCTATCAAACTTAAAGCCAGCATTATCAACAACGAAGGGCAGGTTATTATAAGCAATATTTTTGTTAACTCTAATATTGTTAATGGTCGCGGCGATGTTACGTTTGATTTGTCGGCCGCATTGCCGATTATTGATGTAAAACTTAATCTCGAAAATATTGATCTAGACGCCGTTTGGTTAAGCGACAAAGAAATTGCCATCGCCGATGCTGCCCAAAATGCCAAAACTGCCGCCACTAAAACACCGGATGAAGCCTCGACAGATAAGCCCGAAGAGAGCGACAACTCTAACAATAGTAATCTTGATTCAGAAACAAAAAAAGAAGAAAACGCGCTCACGCTTAATTTAACTAAAGATATTCGCGACTTCGATTTAACCGCCGAAATCACGGTTAGCCGCGTAAAATATCTCAACGAAGAAATTAAAAATGTTGATCTCTACACAACAATTTCTAAACAGGGCGAAATATTAATTTTGCCTTTAACGCTAGAGGTTCCTGGTGGCGGGCTTTTTCGTATGAGTGGAGTTCTTGAAAACTATACCACGCCAAAATTTATCGGCAGCCTAGATGCAAGAGGCACCAAGCTATCTAATATTTTAAAATGGCTGCAAATCGAATCACAAAATTTAATTTACGATAACCTCAAAGATTACAATCTATATGCCGACATAATGTTGATTCCAAATTCAACAATTCTTAACAATATCTACCTCAACATTAACAACGGGCAAAGCGAATTGCTTGGCGAAGCGCGCATTCATTACACCACAAAAACTTCAGGAATTATCAGCAATTTTCATGTTAATAATTTAACTATGGAGGATTATTTTTTAACCTCTGGACAAAATATTTATTTATCTCCCGGATCACTGTTGAAGAAGCTTCTTTGGCTTAACAATCTTACTTCTAATAACGATCTTTCTTTATCATTCGATAAGCTGATTTACAAAGATTCTACTTTCAATAATCAGTCGATAAAAATGCGATTTGGTCAAGGTTATTTTGAAGTGAGTGAATTAAAATTAAACTCGAATGATTTAGATCTGTCAGCCTCTCTTGCTGTTGATATTAGCGGCACCAACCCCAAACTAGATCTTGCAATTAATGCTAAAAATTTTACTTACCAATCTCTTAAAAATAATAGCGATTCCGACGAAGCAAAAACAGATGATAGCAAGCCTAACTTAGTCGCAAAAAAAATCACTGCCCTCGATCAATTCTACGCACTGCCTTCTCTAGAAGGATTTGGCGGCGATATTTCTTTTGACCTAAAACATTCTTCTTTCGACGATTTTGTTGCAGATAATGTAAAAATTGCCGGCAAATTAAAAGATGGGATTATTAGTTTTACTGGCTTTTCTGCCGATATTTATAACGGAAATTTAACTTATACCGGCGTAGTTGGAATTAAGTTTGATAAAGCTGTCAGCGGCAATGCAACTTTAACCGAAATAGCTTTGAAGCCTTTATTATCTGATTTAGTTGGTATCAAAAATATTGACGCTACTGCAAATATTTCTGCCAGCATCGAAAATTTGGCGAGCAACAAAGAAGAGTTTTTTAAAAATTTAAACAGCTCGGTACAACTTAGTGCAGCAGGTGTAACCGTTGATAATTATGGCTTAAATGACCTTATCAAAAAAATGTTTAATATTAAAAATTATGCCGAAGATTTGCGCGATCCAGAAAAAATTCTGTTTAATCCAAATAGCAAAACCAACTTCAAGCAGGCAACTGGCACGATTGTTTTTGAAAAGGGCCGCGATAATTTATTTAGATTTAACGTAGAAACGGTAGCCGCTAATGGCATCGTTGCTGGCAAAATTGATTTGATTCGCAATAAAATTGATGGTTCGGCAAATATTGTTTTTTTGACTGGAAGCCTTAGCAAACAAGTGCCGCTAAATATCGCTACTAATCTTAAGGGTGATTTTGGCAATATTCGCCAGAGCAGCAATCTTGATCAAATAAAACAATATTTAAAATTACCTGATGCGCCCGCAATTGCAGCCACCGCGGCAGATATTTCTAACGTCGTTGCGGCGCAGCAAGCCCTACCTTCTGGTGCACCTACAACGCAACAGCCGCCGCAAGCAAAGGCTACGACCGACAACCCTAATCCAAAAACTATTTCGAGCGATTCACCAATTAATGTTCCATCAAGCAATACTTTGCCGCAAGTAATTCAAGACCCAAGCAATGTTGCGCCCAACACTAATAAACCTCAATAATGCAAAATAAAATCTCTGTTCACGATATTTTACACAGAAAAAACAGCGAAAAAATTACTTGCCTTACCGCTTACACTTTTCCGGTGGCAAAAATTATCGATAATTTTTGCGACATAATTTTAGTGGGAGACTCTCTTGGAATGTGCATCTACGGCCACGCAGATACTGTTGATGTAACTGTTGACATGATGATAAATCATGGTCGCGCCGTAATGAAAGCGGCAAAAAAATCTTTGGTAGTTGTTGATATTCCTTGCGGATCATTTGAAAAATCGGCCGAGCAAGCCTATGAAACCGCACAAAAAATTATCGATGAAACAGGCTGCGATGCCGTAAAAATTGAAACCTCACGCGAATCAATTGCTGCAATAAAAATGATGGTCGAAAATGATATTGCCGTAATGGCGCATGTTGGTTTGCTGCCACAACAAGTGCGTCAACTTGGTGGCTATAAATATCAGGGCCGCGACGAAAAATCGGCCGACGAAATTATTGAAATTGCTCAACTCGCAACAGCTGCCGGAGCTTTTGCATGCGTTATAGAAGCAGTGCCCGCAAGGCTTGCCGACAGAATTACTCAAGCAATAAAAATTCCAACAATTGGCATTGGGGCTTCGGCTAATTGCGACGGGCAAGTTTTGGTAATCGATGATTTAATTGGTCTTAATCAAGAATTTAAACCAAGATTTGTTAAAAATTATACCACAATTGCAAGCGATATAAAGCAAGCGGTTCAAGGGTTTGTAGAAGATGTAAAAAACAAAAAATTTCCTGCCGCAGAAAATTTAGTTGAGTAAGGCGCTATTTCTTGCTTCTGATATATCATAACAACTTTGCAAATAATATCAAAGTCACAATTACTTGTTCAAAAAGTCTACGCAATCTTTCAAAGTTTCTCGTTAATAAAGTTAGCGCCCCCTGCTATATTTCATTAGTCTTATAATGTAGGTTATGTATAGTGGCGGAGACCATAGGCTGTAAGTGTAAAATATAATTTACTTTACATAATACAGAATATTATTTAGCTAAATATGGCTTTTTTCATATTAATTCATCTCCGATTTTATTATTTCTGAACTTATCCCATATTTTTGACACAAATCTTTTACCACATCCTCAAACCAATCAGGAGCAAATGGGCTTATATAAATTCTATTAATTAACTTTTTGGGATTAACTTTGATCTTCTTAAACTGCGATTTTTCATTAGGATCATAAATAATCAACCTTAGCTCATTTTCATAAGTAAACTCCTCTATTTTATACATAAAAGGTCTAGAACTGTGATCTTGAGGTATAGTTTTTTCCCTTGCATTTATGTAATTTACCTTTCCAGCAAATATTCTTTTATCTTCTCGTGACACCCCCCATTCATCATCATTAAATCCTAGATTCAAATCTCCATAAGTTGACTGTAAACACAATCCAAAATTATCCGAATAAACTTTCCACATTGCAAAATTCTCAGAATTATTGATGTGCCAACAATTTATATAAACTTGCTTCACAAATTTTTGCTCATGGACAAAATTCCTTCTGTTTTCTTTACCTATATTTTCCTCACTACTTTCTTTATTAATTTCCTTATGCTTCTTTGTAAAAAGCAGACCTTCATTACCATCCATCTTCCTCATATCATCCGCCCTAGTAAAATGTAAGGTTTCTGTTTTAATAAAATCGATAAATTTTGGCAAATTTATATAACGCCATACTTTTGTGGAATCAGGAGGCTCAACGAAGCTCGGGTGACAATAATTCACAATTTTTATCTTATCATTATCTAATAGATCTTTATACTCATTGTAAATTATTGGGTTACTACGCTTACCACTGGAAGATTCATTATAGCATATTAAAAAAAATTTACCTTCCTGCATTTTTACAAAATTTATAACTTCTGAAAATAAAGAACTTGAAGTTATGTGATAACGGGTGGCATCAACTACTTCTCCATAATCATCATATTCCAAATCGTAATCTATTTCCTCATCAGCAAAGAACTCTCTTATTATCTTAAAATTATTATCCTGCGCATACTTTCTCAATTTTTTTAAGTAACACTCAAAAACCACTTCAGGGTTATCTGGATATATTATTTGCGTTCTAAAAAATAGTACTGCCTTTCTATTGCTCATTAAGTAATTTGGTTAAAGAAATTCTTTTATCTCTCAAGATAAGTTAATAAAATAACATTCTTATGAATAAAACTCAATTTTGAATATATTTGGACAGGTTCTGGTGGATGAGATTGTAGTTGCAATCAAAAGCATTATTTATTTTGTCCACAAAACCATCGTTTTAAAGACAAAATAAAATCCACAGAAAATTATCCTTAAAGCAATTGAAATTTGTATAATAACCCGTATCTTAATCTTAGTCCCTAAAATCATCAAATTTTATTTTTTGAGACATATTTTAATTTTTTGAAAGTTTTTTATGAAAAAGGAAATTTCGGTAAAAAATAACCAAATTCTTATCCAAGATATCGTTTCTTTAATTGAACAAGGTAAGCAAAAATTAGCTTCTACTGTTAACTCTGGAATCACCAATCTATATTGGAAAGTTGGACAAAGAATAAATGAGGAAGTTTTGCAAAATGAAAGAGCGCAGTATGGTAAGCAGATTGTTGCAAATATTGCACAAGAGTTAACAAATCAATATGGTGGAGGATTTGAGGAGAGAAATCTTCATAGAATGATGAAATTTGCCCAAATATTTGAGAATGAAAAGATTCTGTCGACACTGTCGACGAAATTGAGTTGGAGTCATTTTGTTACTTTAATGACCGTAAAAGATGATTTGGGGCGAGATTTCTACACTCAAATGTGCAAAATGGAAGGCTGGAGCGTCAGAGTTTTAAAAAATAAGATTGATGGTATGCTTTTTGAAAGAACGGCCATCAGCAAAAAACCAGAACAATTAATCAAGCAAGAACTAGAGCTGCTGCGCGAAGAAAATCAGCTAACTCCAGATCTTATTTTTAAAGACCCTTATTTCTTAGATTTTGCCGGTTTGAAAGATACCTACTCAGAAAAATCTTTAGAAGAAGCAATTTTGCGCGAGTTAGAATCATTTATGCTTGAGCTTGGCGCTGGATTTACCTTTGTTGCACGCCAAAAACGCATGATAATTGACGGAGAAGATTATCGTTTAGATTTATTATTTTTTCATCGCAAATTAAAAAGACTTGTTGCTATCGAATTAAAAATTGGAAAATTTAAGGCTGCTTATAAAGGGCAGATGGAGCTTTATCTGCGCTGGCTTGAGAAGAATGAAAAGCAATCGGGAGAAGAATCGCCAATCGGTTTAATTTTGTGCGCCGAAGGAAATAATGAGCAGATCGAATTTCTTGAGTTGCAGAATTCTGGTATAAAAGTGGCTGAATATTTAACTGAATTGCCAGATAAAAAAGTGTTAGAAAAGAAGCTTCATCAGGTAATTGCGGCAAACAGAGAAAGACTTGGCGAACCAGCAAAAGATAATAACCGACACTCATAAGCTATGAAAATAGGATATATGCGAGTATCCACCTTCGATCAAAATCTTGATCTACAGGAAGATGCTCTAAAAAAAGAAGGTTGCGACAAAATATTTTCCGACAAAATTTCTGGTGCGCTATCAAAAAATGAAAGAGAGGGTTTAAAAGAGGCTTTAGGCTTTATGCGAGAAGGGGATGTTTTGATTGTTTACAAATTAGACAGGCTTGGAAGAAGCTTGAAACACTTAATTGAAATGGTGAATGAGTTAGGAGAAAAGAAGATGGGCTTCAAGTCTTTATCCGAAAGTATCGATAGTACAACCGCCAATGGAAAACTAATATTTCATGTTTTTAGTGCGATTTCGGAATTTGAACGTGATTTAATTAGGGAAAGAACTAAGCCGGGCTTAGAAGCTGCAAGAGCAAGGGGGGAAAATGGTGGTAGGCCAAGAAAATTTACACCAGAAAAAACCAAAATGGCTAAGCAGCTGCATGCAGATAAAACTCTTAAAATCTCCGATATATTATCAACTTTAGGAGTAAGCAGAGCCGTATTTTATAAGATGTTGAAGGCTTAACTGCATCTTTGCAAGAATATGTAAACCATTTATATTCCGCGAGAAATAGCCTTACTATTATTGAGAAGCAGCCCTCATTCCACGACCAGCCGCAACAACACTTTCTGCCGCCGCGCCAGCCACACATAAAGCTTGCGGCCTCTCTCTGTCGAAACAAAATTTTCTAATTCCATCTATTGTTAAGCGACGACAGCCAAGCATTTTAAGCGCAATATCGTTTGCCATTCTTGCATCGCCTTCATTTCCCGGATAATTGTCGGGATCGATTTGTTGAAAACGATGCGGAATCTTGTGTTGAAAAATTACCTCTACCAAATCTGTATTCATCTTTTTAATTCCAGAACTTTCTTCGTCTATACTCTGGCTTTCTGCTATTGTCTTGCAATGCTTTGCAGCCTCTTGAATTGCGCCACTCTTATTTTTAAAAATGTAATGACCAACTCTTCTGGTTATCTCATTTACAACTTCTATTTGCTGCGCGCAAAGTTCGCCATTACTTTCGGGGTGACGCTCTAGCATTTCTTTTTTTACAAGCATTTGCACGTCTTTCATTGCCTCTATCGCAAAAAAATCTAAACTATCAAGATTTCTTAAATCTGCATCTGGAAGTGAATGAAGATGTACAATTTTTAAGAAATTACTATTGTAGCTTAAAAAGTGCGCCGCAAGAAAAGGGTTGTCGACAAATGAAGTAGCTATCGCCACTCTTTGATCTGGATCTATATCTGAAAATAAAAACCTGTTCACCACCTGAGCACCTTCTCTCACTCCTAGGTTAGCAAATACGCCAGGAAGAAGACTTGCAACCAAATCTCTCTTTGCCACGAGGTCATTATGTAGCACCTCCAAAATTAAATCTATTGCCTCAAGATCTTTGGTGTCTATAAAATTAATAACTATTTGATGGTTATTGCTAGCAATTATTTTCTTAATTTGCTCTATATCCGACGCCGCAAAAATACGCTGAAGCCTTGCTGCCGTAATACAAAAAGCAGGTACCGCTTCAAAATTACGCGAGGCAATCATTTGTTTTCTTAATGCAGGATCATCTTTTGCTGCTGCCAAAATTCTGTCTAATATAGGCACCATTTTCTCTGTTAAAGAGGCGCGAAATGCCTCGCAATCACCAGCAAGCAACATTGCTTCTAAAAATTTCGGGTCATCTTTTGCTATTGCCAAAATTCTATTCACCATTGCAATATCATGCCTGTATATAGCCCTAAGCATAACACCAAAATTACCGGATTCAATCATGTCTCTTTGAAAAACATTGTGATCAGCCGCTTTCTTGCCTGCAAAATGAGTATCGTCCTCTACCGCTGTCAAAACTAGGTCTAGCATTGCAAAATCCATAACATTGCAAAATACTTCAAATTCATTTGCTGCAACCATTTCTTTTATTTGCTCCTTACTAAGTTTTGAAAAGATTTTGCTAACTATCGCAGAACTTCCCGCTTTAAAGGCATCATGAAATGCTGCAAATCTATTTGCCTTAATCATAGCTTGTATTTGCTCTTCGTCAGATTCGGCAAAAATTCTGTCAACCACCTCAACATTGCAAGGCAACGTGCGCCCATAAAACCTTGGCATTGCCGATTTTAATATCGAAAAATTACGAGAGGCCAGCATCTGTTTTTTAAATTCAGGATCATCTGCCGCTGTTGCAAAAAGAATGTCTAACATTGCAGCATCGCCTCTTGCGGCGGCCGCATGAAATAATGCAAAACTATTGGCAGCAATTATCTCTTTTTTAATGTTAGGAAATTCTGCAAATATTTTTTCTAACATCGCAGGATTTTTGATTGAAGAAAAGAAAAGACATCCATCCTTCATAATCGCATCAGTTACTTTTTTTCTAAAATCTGGATCATCTTTTGCTTCTAAAAAAACTCTATCCATTATCGAAACATAACCAGATAATAAAATATCGCGAACCGACAAACAATTTTGACTCGATAACATTTGTTTTATCTGCAAAGAATCAAGTTTCGAAAAAACTACTTCCATCGCTTCAGCAACTCCTTCACTTTCTCCAACAAAACGGTTAAATATGCCTGGCGCTCTAAACATGATAGATTTAATCATGCTACTTCTAAATTCTTGATTATCCTCTGTTGCCGCAAAAATAACCTCCATTGCTCCAGAGTTATTATTTGTTATAACCTGGTAAACTAGGTCATGACTATAGTCAGAAATTATTGTCTCTATCTGCACTCGATCTAGCTCTGAAAAAAGCATGTTAAGCGCTTCTTTTTTAAATTTAGCAATAACGCTAGGTCCAAAGCCTCTAATAGCTTTGATCATTTTTTCTCTAAACTCTGTATCATTTCTTGCTTCTGCAAAAAATATAATAGCCATCGCAAGATCATTTTTTGTAAGGGCTTGGGATAATAATTGAAATTTTTTGCTAGATAACATTTTTTTTCTAAACTCTGGATCATCTTTTGTTGCCTCAAAAACCATCTCTACTATTTTAGCGCAATCACCCAAATGAGATGTTCGCAATATAAAACAAGAGTTTGCATCAAGAACCTCTTTTTTAAGCCTGGGGCCAGCATTTGCAAAAAACACTTCTACCACCTTACTACGCCCAAAAGTAGCAGCGTCAGAAATTGCAACATATCCGAAGGCGCTCACCATTCTTTTCATTAACATAAGATCGCCACGAGCCGCTTCTAGCAGCCTTGCATACATTTCGTGATCGCCACACTTCATAACCTGGCTAACTGCCGCAAATCCAAGGCCTTCAATCATCCTGGGCAGATTGTCTTCGCTAACTATTGCCAAAAATTCATTTACAATTTTAAAATTTCTATTTTGAACAGCGCGAGCAAATGCCCTATAATAATAGTAAGAAATAATTTCTTGCTTTTGAGCGGGATCAGTAACTTTTTTTAGAATTTTATTCATTATGCCAAAATCATCATCCTCAACAGCGCAAAGCAGCAATTTACTTAGATATGGCGTGTGTTCTGCAGTAATTATAGGCGGAAGAACTGTATCAATATGTTCTCCATTAACTAGATCTTCAAACGCTAGACGATATGGCTTCATTGTAAAATAATTTTTAGCGGGACAACTTTAAAAACAAGAACTCGCATTGTTGGGCAGCCTAATTTCTAATAAAAAAATATAAAAAACCAAAGACTTTCTTATTTTTTAGAATTAAAATTAATCAATCAGAAAAAAATCTAAATTAAATAAACAATGACAACCGAACAAAATTTTGACGTAATAATTATCGGCGGAGGCCCGGGCGGCTATGTTGCAGCAATTCGCGCCGCTCAACTTGGCCTTAAAACTGCCTGCATAGAAAAGCGCAAAACTCTTGGTGGCACTTGTTTAAATGTTGGCTGCATTCCTTCAAAAGCCCTGCTAGAAATTTCACATAAATTTCACGATGCCGCACACTCTTTCGAAAACCTAGGCATTAAAACATCGGCGCCAAAAATCGATGTAAAAAAAATGCTCGATAATAAAAACCAAATCATTGCCGGCCTAACCACCGGAATTGCTGGCTTGTTCAAAAAAAATAAAGTTACTTCAATTGAAGGACAAGCTAGATTTATCGATAAAAATACTGTTGAGGTTACCAAGCCAGATGGCTCTAAAGAAAAACACACTGCTAAAAATTTTGTAATTGCCACTGGCAGCGAAGTTACAAAATTGCCCGGCGTTGAAATCGACGAAAAAATAATCGTCTCATCTACTGGCGCACTTGATTTGCCAGCGGTTCCGAAAAAAATGATCGTAATTGGTGCGGGCGTAATTGGCTTAGAAATGGCTTCGGTTTGGGGAAGACTTGGCGCCGAAATCGAAGTAGTTGAATATCTCGACAAAATCACGCCAGCAATGGATGCAGAGGTTTCGCGTAACTTCCAAAGAATCCTCGAAAAGCAAGGCTTTAAATTTCGTCTTTCAACAAAAGTATTGGCGGTTAAAAAGGCGGGAAGCAGCGCCACCGTTGAAGTTGAGGCAAGTGCTGGCGGTGCAAAAGAAACCCTGCAAGCAGATGTTGTTCTTGTTGCAATTGGTCGCAAGCCAAACAGCGAGAACCTTGGCCTTGAAAATGTTGGCATTAAAGCCAATGCTCGCGGCTTCATCGAAAATAACCACCTTAAAACTAACATAGATAATATTTATGTTATCGGAGATGTTACCACCGGCCCAATGCTAGCGCACAAAGCCGAAGATGAAGGCGTTGCTGTTGCAGAAATTATCGCCGGACAAAAAGGCCACGTAAATTATGATGTAATTCCTAACGTAATTTACACTTACCCCGAAATCGCTTCAGTTGGCAAAACCGAAGAAGAACTACGCGCCGCAGCAATTAGCTATAAAGTTGGAAAATTTTCGATGATGGCAAACTCACGAGCCCGCGCTACGTTTGATGATCAAGGCTTTGTCAAAATTCTTGCCTGCGCTAAAACAGATCGCATTCTTGGCGCTCATATTATTGCGCGCGAAGCTGGCAACACTATTCACGAAGTTGTGGTAGCCATGGAATTTGGCGGTTCGGCCGAAGACATTGCTCGCACTTGTCATGCTCATCCAACCTACAACGAAGCGGTTAAAGAAGCTGCATTGGCGGTTGATAAGCGCGCAATTCACGCTTAAAAATATACGAGGTCTGCGACACTTCATATTGTGAATGTCTTTTTTCGGTTATGCTTGCAATTTAAATCTTACTATACTTTTATGTCTCCAGCGACCCCGCCAACTCCATCAAAATCATCTTCAACCACCAGCTCAACCTCGACGACGACATCAACATCGCGCGCCACTTCTTCATCTGCAGCAGCGCCTTCTACGCCAACTTTGGCAACCTCAAGCGCTCAATCTTCGTCTTCTTTAGCAGCCGAAACCGCGTCCTCGTCTTCAGCGCCAGCTTCTGCTTCTGCTTCGGCTTCAGCGCCAGCTTCGTCATTCGCTTCGGCTTCGTCATCGGCTTCTATTGCAACACCATCGTCTTCTCAACAAACATCGGCCTCGGCAACAATTACACCAACTTCGCAATTACCAACAATTAGCTCTAGCAGCACTGCCGCGCCAACTACACCAACAGAGCCAGATCTAACCTCAAGCTCTAGCGCACCCCAAGAGTCATCATCTCAAGAGACGTCGAAAGCCACTCCAACTTCGCTACTATCTACGCAACCAGAAACCAGGGCTCAAGCTACATCGTCAGCGACGCAGCAAGATAGCACTGCCGAAAAAACCACGCCTACTTTACAGCAAAGCACAGCTTTTGTTACGCCGCAGCAACCAACGCCTGAAGATACAACCAAGGCTTCAACATTTGCCTCTGCAGCAACTTCGGCAATGAATGCGCAATTTAGCGCCTCTGCAGGTGCCAGCGCTTTTTATAGCCCTTCGCCATCAGCGCCTCAAGGCGCAACCACGGCTCCAACATTAGCACCAACAGAAACCGCAACATCTTTTGCTTTTGGAAATTCTACCGCAACACCCGTTAGAACTGCTTCCGCTTCTGCTTCTGCCGCCCCCACCTCTACTCCCGCCACAGTGCCCGGCAACGCAGCAGGCGCTAGCGAAAAAATAGTAGATAAAGCGCCGTCGTTTGCCGGACTAGCGCTTCTATTTTTTGTACTATGGAAAGGTAGTAGCAGATTTAGAAACTTCGCCAAAGCTTCTGCGGCAGGCGCTGGCAACCTAGGGGTGCGCGGCGTTAATCTAGTTCGCAAGCTATTCAAACTAGCTCCAATCGCGTTATTTGAACCATATCAATCTCCTCCAGGAAGCCCGTCATCACAGCGCCCAAGAAGAGTTTCTTCAACATTTGAAGAAACCTATTTATATGGCACTCATCACGAAAATCAAGACTCCAATATAACTTATCTGCAAAATTTATTTGGGGTAAGTGATGAAGACGCCGCACGCAATCTAGGGATAACCACCGATCAATTTGAAAGAAGAAGGTTCGATCTTTCTCCAAAAGATGCAATTCGGGCACTAGGAATTTCGGAGGAAGACTTTCGTCGCCACCTAAAATCTTATGATCAGCAAGACCGTGAAGACAGTTATGATACCGCCTTATATTCTGATAACCTCTACCCAACTTCTACAGCATACGCGGCTGGCCCCGCAACTTATGCCACCGCAAGCGAAGGCGGCTTTGACTTTGAAAGCGATGCCGATGAATTCGGATTCCCAGATCATACTTATGCCGCAGCCGACGCTCAACCTACCTACCTAGAGCCAGTCCGTGGTAGCGCCGTTTATGGCCACGGCTACACTTCGGCAAATCCAAGCCCTCACTACGACACAGCTTCGGCGGCAATGCCATCAAGAAGAAGCGCTTCGGCAATGTTTGGTTTTGGAGCAAATTTAACAGGAGACGTAACTAGCGAAGGCGTATATCATCTTGCTTCTAGTGGCGACAGTCACAAATCAGAAGACGGCCACAAATCAAAAAGAGCAAGAACATTTCGCGCAGTAGAAGAAAATTTATATGACAATCCAATGGAAACTAGCGACACCCCTTCTCCCAGAACTTCTGTTAGAGAAGGAGCTCGCAACAAAGCAGCGCGAATTGCACCAGGAAGACCAAGATAAGCAAAACAGGAAGAGTGTTGACCTTCCTATTTAATTAGAAACTATAAACCATACCAAGCTTAGTTACATCAAGATTAACTTCGCTACGCAAACCTTCTAAAACCCAACGAATATTAAATCTTTGTCTATCGTGAGAAATGCGCAATGCTAGTTTATCGTTAATATCATAAGATGCACCAATACCATAAATTGGCGCAAGCGTAGCTGAACTATATTTTTGCCCAGTTGAAGCCCATTCTACATTATATCTTACTCTAGCCGCACCAGCATTAACAAAAACCGCAAATTTTGGCCTGATATTATAACCAAAATTAATCTTGGCACCTTGACGATGCGTAACATTCATGCGGTCTTGATGTTGAAATGGGACGTCATCATAATAAAAATCATTCGCAGAGTTATTAAGCTTGTCATAGAAAATTTCTGGCGCAATAAATGCCTTATCTAAATTAAATTTATAACCCGCGTCAAGCGCAAAACCAGTGCTGGTAGCAAAAGAATTTTTATCATGCTGAACAAAATAATATTTAGATATATAATTATGCTTAGCCTTGGCCTGCAATATATCTGCACCAATATAAAAACCATCTTTAGCGCTTGCTGCAGTAGATGCAAAAAGCGCTGCCAATAAAATAATCGATATTTTTTTCATGTGTATAATAACTAAATTTTGATTAATGTTCGTGCGGTGTTTTTTTATGTTGAGTTTTTTAGTAATAATTTGCAACGATAAAGAAATTATTCGCAAACTATTAAAGGCGGCAAGATTAAAAAACAAAGACGCCAATTTATTTTCTGGCCTTACGATACAAAATTAATATCATAAAAAATAACCCCAAACAATATAAAACATTCCACCTAGCCAAAGAAAATCCGAGGATAAAAAAATCGGGCTCGTCGCAACGCGACAAAGGAACGCTGGCCAATAAATTTTTTAACTCTTCAACAGACTCTAAATTTTGAGGAATAGTAGATTGGCAAGCCTCAGAAAGTTTAAAGATTTTCTCCTCTACTCCAACATGATAAATAGCGGTTGCGGTATTAATTAACAAAAAAAACATCGAAAGAAAAATTGCCAGTTTTTTAGCGCCCTTCTCTTTAAAAAAAACTAAAACTAGCAGACAAATTGCGGTGATGGCAATAAATGATTTGCGCTCATATAAACAAAGATTGCATGGCAATACACCAAGAAAATACTGAACAAAATACGCAAAAGAAAGCGCAAAAATTGCAGTAAAAATTAGAAAAAATAATATCTGATTTAATCTGACTTTTTTCATTTTTTAGTAAGAATTTTTTTTGCTAAATCTTTGCGAAGCTCTACAGCTGGCTGATCAAACGGGTTTATGCCTTTGCAATCGGCAATTAAAATTACTTCTAGAAACATTTGCATCATTAATCCGCCCAAAATTTCTTCATCTAACGTATCGATAGAAAAAATGCGAATCGGCAATTTTTGCTGGTTAAGAACCTCGATGGTTGTAGATTGCTCGACTTCAACAATTTCTGCCAAAGTTTTGCCACCAAATAATGTTGGGCAATTTTTTTGATCTTTAATATTAAAGTTTTGCGGATGATTTTTTTGAGTAAAAAAAGTAAAAAATTTATTTTTTGGACCATCAAGATAAAGCTGCAACTGACTATGCTGATCTACCGTGCCCATTGAGTTAATGGGCGTTGCACCAAAATGATTTTTTCCCAAAGATTCTGCCCAAAGTTGACGATACCAATCGGTAAAATTTTTAAGATTATCAATATATGGCATCACCACATTGCTGTTAAATCCTTGGCGATAAAGATCGAGCTGAATCTCGCAAGATTTTAAAATTTCGTTACTGTCATTTTCTAAAAAATGTGTCAAAATTTTTTGCGCACCAAGGCGAATTTTTTTAATATCAGCGCCACAAAGCAGCGCCGGCAAAAGGCCCACAACAGAAAAACAAGAATAACGCCCCCCAATATTATTTGGATGAGGAAAAACTTCTGCGCCAATTTCTTGCGCAATTTTTGCAATCGAATTTTGATTAGATTCGGTGATAAATAAAAACCTTTTAGCAAAATCAAGAATTTTTTCTTGCTGCAATTTATCGAGCAAAATCAAGGTTTGACAGATTGTTTCAATTGTTTCTCCCGATTTGCTAATCACCAAAAAAAATGTATTTTTTAGATCGGTCTCTTCTAAAACATTGCCCACGGTTGCAGGATCAATCGACTCTAAAAATTGCAATTTATTTTGAAACTTCAGCGAAGTAAGTGTTTTGCCACCAAGACTAGAGCCACCAACTCCCAACACCAAAACTTTTTTATACTTAGAAATTTTTTGCGCCAACCCCTCAAACTCTTCTAAATCGTTTTTATTAAAAACAATATCAATCATCACCAACTTATGCTCGTTGATTTTAGCAACCAACGCATGATATTTTTGCAGCAAATCTTTTGAAATAGGATTTACCGGAATATTTTTAAAACTCTGAGAATAAAGACCTGACAACATCATAAAAAAAATTAAAATTTCGTATTAAATTTTACAAAACTTACAATCTTATAAAATTATAATTCTTGGCCGAAGTCTAAATTTCCGCTTAGTGCAGCGCAGCGAAACGGGCCGCAGGCCTAGGAAATTTAGACTTCGGCCAAGAATTATAATTTTATAAGATTGTAAGTTTTGTAAAATTTAATACACCCACAACACCATTATTATCGCGCCCAATTTTAAAATGAAGCCAAAACTTGTAATATTGATTTTAATGATTATATTTGCTACTCCTTACAAACGTGGCTGGGTAGCAAAGTGGTAATGCAAGAGCCTGCAAAGCTTTTATCCGTCGGTTCGATTCCGACCCCGGCCTCCACAATCTAGGCGCAACACAACTATTAAACTTTTCAGTGAGTTAAATTTGCGCCATTCACAATAATTATTTTCTCTTGCTAATTCTCGGCATTCGCAAATAAGAAGGATCAACATCAACAAAACTCTTTCCGCTCACAAATTCTTCATAAGCCATTAAGCCAAGCAAATCGGCACTAACACCGTCTTCTATATTTTTTGCGTTACCGCAAATAAAATTATGCTCGAGTGAAGTTTTGGCAAAGCCAGCATTATCGACAAGCCTTGATTCAGTAAGGCGCTCAAGCTTGCCATTTTCTGCAAAAAATTCTGCAATAAAAAACTCATCCATCTTGGCATCAATAGCGGCAAGGATTTTACCATCGTGAAAACGGTGCTTATAAGCTATTGTGGCAAGCGAATCTAGCAAAATTAGTGGCAGGTTGGCAGCAAATTTTATGGTGCGGGCGCAAGCAAGGCCTATTCTTACGCCCGTAAAGCTTCCTGGGCCCTTGGTGGTGGCAATTAAATCTAGATCATTATACCATATTTTTTGACGATGAAGCACCTCTTCGATTAACGGCACCAACATTTCAGCCTGTTTGCCGTTTTCTTGAATATTAACAAATTCAAGAACTTTTTGATCCTCAAGAAGTGCAATTGAAAGTGCGCCATTGCTGGTATCAAAGGCTAAAATTTTCATCTCTTATGAGTTTAATTTACAACGCTTTTAATCGTAGGAACATCAAGCGAAAAGGCCGGGATCTTTGCATCAAAAAGATCGCCATTATCTTTTTGCAACTGATAATGCCCAGACATAATTCCTGAAGGATAGCGCAAATGCACGCCACTGCTATATTGAAATGCACTTCCCGAAGCAATTTGTGGCTGCTCGCCAAGAACACCCGGGCCATCAACTTCTTGTAGCACGCCCTGCTCATCAATAATTTTCCAATGACGATTAAGCAGCTTTACACCTAAAGCGCTGCGGTTTTCAATGCGCACATGATAGGCCCAGATAAACAGATTTCCAAGCGCACCAATTTGGCTATCAATAAATTCTGGCCAAACCATAATTTCTATTTCGTCAGTAATTGCAGTATAAGAATTATCTTTAATTTTATTATTAAGCCCTATCAAGTGGGCCTCCAGCGGCTTATTTGATTTTGATAATCTATTCATAATTTTATAAGAAAAAAATTTTATATTTCACAAGAGAGGCTATTTATTCGACTATAAATTTTAGTTAGAAGAATTATTTCTTTGTTAGAATTAACACTTCGCTTGTATCAAAACTAGGTCACGTTATATCCCCTGCGGGGATACGCTGACCTATTTTGACACAAGCGAAGTGTTAATTCTAGCGAAGAAATAATTCTTCTAACTAAAATTTATAGTCGAAATTCTTAATTCATGCGATCAGTTAAATCAACAACACGAATTAGCTCTTTTAAATCTGTAATACCTGCCACAACCTTTTGTAGTCCGTCTTCAACCATAGGAACAAAATTTTTGCTCATTAAATATTGCAACATTTCTTTACGACTTTTTACCGCCGCAACCATTTCGTCTAATTCGCGATCAAATGGCAAAACTTCTGCAATTACAACTCGCCCTTTATAGCCAGTTTGGCCGCATTTCTCGCAACCAATTGCTTTAAAAAGTTTTTCTATGTGAGCATATTTAGGGCCAAGAAGCCTTCTATCTTGGGCCTCAAGCACATGCTCTTGTTTACATACGGGGCATAATTTTCTTGCCAAACGCTGCGCCACTATACAAATCAACGAACCCGCCATCAAATAATTAGGTACGCCAATATTCATTAAACGAGGAATCGCGCCAAGCGCGTCGTTAGTATGCAAGCTGCTGTAAACTTGGTGACCAGTCATCGCGGCTTGAATTGCAGCAATCGCCGTGTCTTTATCACGAATTTCACCAATAAGAATTACATCTGGATCTTGGCGCAACAAGGCCTTAACACCCGAAGCAAAATCAAGTCCGATATCGTTTCTGATGTTCGATTGGCGAATCATCGGAATATGATATTCAACCGGATCTTCCAGTGTCATAATATTTTTATCAATCGAGTTAATGTAACTCAACAAAGTATAAAGAGTGGTGGTTTTGCCGCTGCCTGTAGGCCCGGTAAGAATAATCACACCCTCGGGGCGCTTCACTATTTTGTGAATAAGATTAATGCTATGTTCAGTAAACCCAAGCCGATCAAGCGAAAGAATCGATTGCTTCTCATCCAAAATACGCATCACGATATTTTCGCCATTAATGGTTGGCTGCGTAGAAACACGAAAATCTATTTTGCGACCAAGAATTTCGGTAGACATGTGGCCATCCTGCGGCTTTCGGCTTTCGGCGATATTCATTCCCGACATAATTTTAATGCGCACACCAATTGCCGACCAATGATCTTTGTGAATCGAGCGAATTTGCACCATCTTGCCATCAATACGGTAGCGGATGCGCAAGAACATATTTTCTGGCTCGAAGTGAATATCCGAGGCGCCGCTATGCACCGCATCGTTTAAGATTGAATCAACCAAGCGCACCATCGGGCTTTTATAGTCTCCGCGCAACTGCGATTCATCGTTGATTTTATTAACGTCAACACCTTCAATTTCTTTCAAAATGCCTTCGATAGACATTTCGTAGCCGTAATATTGATCGATGGCGTGCAAAATATCTACTTCAGGAACATAAACCGGATTGATACGAAAATTATTAGGAAAACAACGGCGCACCTGGTCAATGGCGATAATATCAAAAATATCAGCCATCGCAATCGTGACGGTATCTTTTGAATAAGAAACCGGGATTAATTTATTGTGAATTGCAAATTCTTTCGGCACTTTTTTTACGAGGCGCGCATCAATGATCGAGGCCTTAATATCAAACTTTTTGATACCAGTAGATTCGTTAAGAATTTCACCCAAAATACTTTCAGAAACAAAACCCATTTCAACCAAAATTGCTGAAACGGTTTTAGAGTTTTTTAGGCGCGCTTGTTCTTTAACTGCAATAACCAGTTGATCTTCAGAAATAACTTTTTTCTCGAGAAGTCTGGCGCTAATGTCGGTATTGGTAGAAGTTCCGGCCATTGTTGATTTTGTAAATTAGTTAGCTTAATGTTTTTGTCAGGATTTAAATATTTTTTACGAAGTTTTTTTTAATTTTCTTAACTTGACTTACCCACCTTGTACCGCTTAGTGTAGCGCAGCGAAACGGGCCGCAGGCCTAGGTACAAGGTAGGTAAGTCAAGTTGAGAAAATTAAATAAAATTCGGCTAAAAAAAACTTCGTAAAAAATATTTAAATCCTGACAAAAACATTATCTAATTTGTCGCAATTTCTGTCTATTTGTCAAGTTAAGAATAAAATTATGAGCAACGCAGTCGTAACCCGTTTTGCCCCGTCTCCTACCGGATATTTACACATTGGCGGCGCACGCACGGCTTTATTTAATTATCTTTTTTCTAAAGCAAATGGCGGAAAATTTTTGTTGCGAATCGAAGATACCGACGAAAAAAGATCAAGCGAAGCGGCAATCGACGCAATCTTGCAAGGCCTTGATTGGCTTGGCTTAAAGCATGATGGCAATTATGTTTTGCAGTCAAAAAATTTAGCCCGTCACGCACAAGTTGCGCAAGAATTATTAGCTAATAACAAAGCTTATTTATGCTACACAGCCGCAGAAGAGCTAGACGAAATGCGTCAGGCGGCAGAAAAAAAAGGTGAGGTTTTTCGCTTTAAAAGCTCTTGGCGCGATAAGGCGCAATCGCAGGCCAGCACAACAAAGCCGGTGATTCGCATCAAAGCGCCACTTGAGGGTGAAATTGTAATTAAAGATTTAGTGCAAGGCGAAGTGCGCGTTAGCTCTAAAGAGCTCGACGATTTAGTTATGCTTCGCAGCGATGGCACGCCAACCTATATGCTTGCTGTGGTGGTCGATGATCACGATATGGAAATTACCCACGTTATTCGTGGCGACGATCACTTCACTAACGCTTTTCGCCAGCAAGTTATTTATGAGGCAATGGGCTGGAAAGTGCCTCAATTCGCGCACATCCCCCTAATTCACGGAGCCGATGGCGCAAAAATGTCAAAGCGTCACGGCGCCACTTCGGTGATTGAATATCAGCAAATGGGCTACTTGCCAGAGGCGATGCGCAATTACCTACTGCGCCTTGGATGGAGCCATGGCGACGCCGAAATTATTTCTGATGCACAAGCCGCCGAATGGTTTAATCTTGAAAAAGTTGGAAAATCGCCAGCGCGCTTTGATTTTGTTAAGCTAAATCACGTTAACAAACATTACCTTGGCAATAAAACCGATGACGAATTGCTTGACTTATTGCTTAATACAAAAGGCGGCCTGTGGCTATCTTCGATTGAAAACACAACAGAAGAAGCAAAAAAAAGAATTAAAAAAGCGATAAAATCTTTGAGGGTAGGAATATCAACATTAGATGAATTGTCGGCGCGCGTAGAGCCATATCTTGATAAATCGCGACCTAATTTTGGCGAAGAAAAAACTATTATTCGTGAGAAAAAATCAATCTTAGAAAATCTATTGCCAAAAATAAGCGCGCTAGAAAATTGCAATCACGATGAAATCAAAAATACTTTAAATAATTTTGCTACCGAAAATAATTTAAAAATTAAAGATTTTGGCCCAATATTGCGTTTGGTTTTAACCTTTTCCGCCTCCTCTAGTGGAGGAATTTTTGATGTAATTGAAATATTAGGCAAAGAAGAGGCCATTAAGCGCATACAAAACGCCCTAGACACTGTTGCTAATTAACAATTTTGAAGCTGGCAGCGCCTAAAACAAATTGTTGATTAAATTTTATTACTTAATAGCATATTGCCTCATTTGCAGTTTGTCTTTGCAGTTTTTCTCTGGGAGCCCCCGCCTAAAATATCCACAATTTACCATGAAAAATCTTCGCACTCTTGTTTTTGCAAGCATCGCGACATTACTAGTTTTTTTGCCTTTTTCAAGCTTTGCGGCTATGCGCGATAGTTTTTTTTTCGAACCATTTGTTACGGCCGAATATAGCGCGCCAAAATTTTATGGAGACTCTAGCGCCAAGCATTTTGCCACTGATTCAATTTTTAGTCAGTTAAAAAATTTTGATAATATCGCCCTTGGTTTTCATGGTCGCATTCATAAATATATTGGACTAAATGTTAATTGGTCGCAAACCGATTTATCCACCACTTCCCTTGCTGGCTACGCGCTAGAAAAAAAGGCAACTCTTGGCCTAGATTATATTAATTTTTCGGGATTATTTTTTGCGCCAGTAGTTGAAGATAGTATTATTGAACTATTTGGCGAACTAGGATTCTCTAAGATGAAAAGCAAAGTCAGCATTTTTGAAACTAACGGAAATTACACAAAAAAGAAAACCAGCGAAACCATTCCTTTTATAGGGCTTGGCTTTCAGGTGGCCCCGTTCGAATCTTCAAAAGACGCTTTCAGGGTTAGTTTTCAACGCTATCTCGGCAAATTAGATTTGGTTCACGCAAATTTTTCAACAATCAGAATTGGTTACGTGAAAGCGTTTTAGTTTAAAAATATTGTTTATTATTTTCTTGCAACAAAAGCTGTGCGGCTTGTCTTCACAGGTTGTTTTAAATTTTATCTTTCGGAAAGCCTTCCAAAATATTAAATTCAATTGCTATGCCTAAAAATTATTTATTTACTTCTGAATCTGTATCCGAAGGCCATCCGGATAAAATTTGCGACCAAATTTCTGATACTCTGGTTGATGCTTACTTAAAAAAAGATCCTTACGCCCGCTTGGCGATTGAAACATTTGCCACTACAAACCGCGTGGTTATTGGTGGCGAAATTCGTGCGCCATTAATTTCTAAAGAAGAAATTGATCAACTAATTCGCGGCACCGTCAAAGAAATTGGCTACGAGCAAGATGGTTTTCACTGGAAAAATATCGAAATTACTAACCTGCTGCACGAACAATCAGCCGATATTGCGGTTGGCGTAGACGCTTCTGGCTCTAAAGACGAAGGCGCTGGAGACCAAGGAATTATGTTCGGCTATGCCTGCAAAGAAACCGATGTTTTAATGCCGGCAGCAATTTATTATTCGCATCGCGTATTGCATAATATTATGGACGCGGTTCGCGCCGGCAAACTACAGAGACTTGGGCCTGATGCAAAAAGCCAGGTAACTTTGCGCTATGTTGACGGCGTTCCTGTTGGCGCAGAAACTGTGTTGGTTTCAATTCAACATCCTGAAGGCGTAACACAAAAACAAGTGCGCGACGCAATCAGGCCTTATGTTGAAGCCACTTTACCAAAAGGCTGGATGTGCACTGACGATAAATTCTTGGTTAATCCAACCGGCAAATTTGTTATTGGTGGGCCAGATGGTGACGCCGGCCTAACCGGACGCAAAATTATCGTTGATACTTACGGCGGCGCGGCTCCTCATGGCGGTGGTGCATTTTCTGGAAAAGACCCCACTAAAGTTGACCGCTCGGCAGCCTATATGGCGCGCTACTTAGCAAAAAACGTTGTAGCTGCTGGCCTGGCAACACGCTGCACAATTCAAATTGCTTATGCGATTGGCGTTTCTAAGCCTTTGGCGCTTTACGTCAATAATCATCACACCGGTATTGCGGGCGAAGATTTAACAAAAATTATTAACGATTTAGTCGATCTTTCTCCGCGCGGAATTCGCACCCACCTAGGGTTAAATAAGCCTATTTATAAACGCACAGCAACTTACGGGCACTTTGGTCGCCTGCCTGATGCCGATGGCGGATTTTCATGGGAAAAAACAGATTTAGCCGAAAAATTAAAGAGGCTAGCCTAACTCAACAAACTCTCGCAAATTAAAGAAATTTTAATTTGCGAGAGTTTACCAAATAAACAGCGCGCTAAAAAATATCGCCCCTATTACAAAGATTTACCAAATAATAAATTTCTTAAAGACTTAGAGCATCCACCAACCACCTCGATACAACTTGCATCAGGCTCTTCTGCGTCACCCCCCTCTAAATCTGCTGCAGGCATTGCCGATCTTTGCGCGCCGTCGGCTAAAATTACTTCATCAACTACACGATCTGGCGCCGCTTCTGATGCAGTCACCGCCCGCTCTTGTGGTCGCAACGATTCTGGCTCTAAAAATGCAACCCCTTCATCACCTCTTATTTCACGCAAAACCTTCGACAAAATATCTCGCACTGGCCTAGGCTGCAAGGCAATATATAAAGTTTTTGCCCCTACCCCCTGATCGGCACAATAAAATATTTTTTCATTAAAAAAATCAATCTTCGCTAATTCAGATTCAACCAAAACAACATCCGACAAATTATTTACCACAATTGCAACTTCGCCATGCGGACGAGTATCTTTGTCGTTAAAAATATTAGAGATTGTTACGGTGCCGGGCTTAAATATTATATCGAAACTACCCTGAATTTCTCGCAAAAGATCTTGTTTTTTTGGAGCATTTCTTAACTCTCTTTCCTTGATTTCAAAATCAGAAACCTCCCCCCTTCCTTCTTTTAACCAAGCTGAATCTAGCTGTGTTAGAAGAGTCTGGATAAGTTAAGGTAATTTCAGTTAAATTTAAAAGTTTCTGAAAATTATCTCTTAAAAAAGCCAAAGTAATCGGGTTTTTAAAAGACTCTACCACCTCTCTAAATTTTTTATGATCAAGCGCATTAAATCCAAGATGTAGAATTGCCCTACTCTCCATCGTTACGGCAGAAACAATTCTTTCTTCGGCCGATTTTTGCAAAAACTCATAATCGATAAAAATATTTTTTTTCTCCACCTGCGATAAAAACCACTTTACTATCGCCCTATTTTCTGGCGAAGGATCTCTTCCGTCATACTCTAAATGCTCGATCATTTTTAATTCTGTATTATCGTAAATTTTAAACTCGATGGTCGAAACAGAGTTGCCAAATTCATTAACTATCGAAACAATATGATGATTGCCATTAATGCATTTTTCAGAATAGCCTCCAACGCAATGCTTAAGAAGCTTTCCTTATTTAAAAAAGCCTCGCTAGCTTCTCGATTTCTTTTTACAATATTTCGCAACCCCGATTCTGCTTCAGCATCGCTTACCAATAACTTTGATGGCAAAATTTTAAGCGAAGTAATTGAAATATTTTGCTGCAGCAAATCAGCCAATATATTGACCGCTGCCTTATCAACTTTATTGAAATCGGCCCAAAAAGTTTTTAGAGATGTATTTACCTTTAAAGCCTGCGCAATTGCCTCTATGCCAAGCTTTCCAATATAGTTATTTTCTAAAAATAATTCCGTTAAAGACATGTTTGTCTCTAGGGCCCTTGCTATCGCTATTGCTCCATCATTACCAATTTGGTTATTAGAAATGTGAAGTTTTTTTAGAAAAGTGTTAACCGCCAAAGCTTTAGCAAGAATTGCCGCAGCCGCATCATTAATCTGAAGGCCATTGATAATTAAAGATGCAAGAGAGGTATTGGCCGCCATATTGTATATAAATACTTGCCGGCCTTAATATAATTTCGTATGCCAGATTATCTCTAAGAGCCTCTAAAATTGGGTCTAGCTCGCAATCTGGAGCAACAATATCATCCATAAATAATTACAATTTATTATGCGCCCTTTGGCTCCATAAATTATCGCACAGCAACTTTATTTTAGTCTAAACTTATGCCGCTAAATCTATCCCTATTGCTTGCGAAATATTTTTAAATCCGTCTTTTTCTACCAACTCACTTAAATCTCGATTAATTTTTTCAACCACGCCAAACCCTTGATAAATAAGGCCAGAATAAATCTGCACCAAAGACGCGCCACATTTTATTTTAGCATAAGCATCTTGCGCATTTTTTATTCCGCCAACACCCACAAGAACAATTTGCCCCTCGGTAAATTTATAGAAATTTTTTAGCACCTCATTCGATTTTTCAAATAGCGGCTCTCCACTTAGCCCACCAACCTCTTGAGCATTTTTACTTTTAAGATTTTGCGGACGCGAAATAGTGGTATTACTAATTATTAATGCATCAATTTTATTTTTTAAAGCGATTTGCGCGATTGTTTTTTGCTCTTCTAGAGTTAGATCTGGCGCCACTTTAAGCCATATCGGAGTTTTTTTATTATGCAATTTTTCAAGCTCGCGCGCCTTTAAAATTAATGTCGATAAAAATAAATCTAACTGATCTTCTTTTTGCAAATCGCGCAAATTTTTTGTATTAGGCGAAGAAATGTTTACAGTTATATACGACGCCGATCCATAAAACTTTTCGAGCAATAAAATATAATCGCTAATAGCGTTTTCGGTATCTTTATTTTTACCGATATTTATTCCGATAATTTCTTTAAGAGTTTTATTTTGCGAAATATTTTTTGCAAACACCTCTGCGCCCTTGTTATTAAAGCCTAGGCGATTAATTATAGCCCTATCTTCTTGCAAACGAAAAAGCCGCGGCTTGTCATTTCCTTTTTGCGCTTTTGGTGTAACGGTTCCTACCTCAACAAATCCAAATCCAAATTGCTGCAAGGCTTTTATCGCTTCGGCATTTTTATCAAAACCAGCTGCCATGCCTACGGGGCTTTTAAAATCAAGGCTCCAGAGGGTTTGTTGTAAATTTTTATATTTTTTATTTATGGTGCAGCTGGTGGCTAAATTGGGGAAATATTTAAGAAAATTAATTGCTAGATTATGTGCAAATTCGGCATCTAGTTTAAAAATTAGTGGGCGAAAAATTTGATAGAAATTCATGGCTCTAGATTGGGTTGAAGACAAAATATTGCGACCAAAGATAGTGTGAAATAAATTATTTACTTCTTTGCCTTGTATCAAAACTAGGTCACGTTATATCCCCTGCGGGGATACGCTGAACTATTTTGACACAAGGCAAAGAAGTAAATAATTTATTTTACACTATCTTTGGTCGCAATATTTCTTTTGCGTTGCAAAAGCAAAATGATGCTGGTTGTAACTACGATTATTAGAATTACGTCAGAAGAGCGTTTTAGTAAAAAATTTTCACTTAATTTTTTCTTTAGGCGCGTTTTTTTTCTTTCGCTGATTTCTGTCGATATTGGCGTGGGCTCAATTTGAATCTCGGTTTCTTGCTTGTTGCGAATATTTTTCATCGCATAAAAAGCATTGCTTGTTATGTAAAGCATACAAGAAAAAATTATAAAAAAAACAAAGCCTGCAAAAATTTTGATATGGCTTGGGGCCTTGGTTTTTATGGGCTCGTCGTCATCTTTTTTTTGTGTGTCGTAGTTGGTGATTAAAAATAATACCATCATTAAATAGGCGATTAATGTCAAAACTATTTCTTTAAAAGAATTATAGTTGGTGATGGTGAGGCTAAAAAAAAGTATGAGTGTGAGATGAGCGATGATTAGCGTGGCAATAGTGCTGGTGCGGCTTTTCACCGTAAAAATTGTAACGATGCAAAGCGCGATGAATAATAATATAGCGAGAATTTTTGCGTCAAAAATCACAAGAATTTAAGTTATTGATAAATATCTGAGCGCTATGTTTTGATCGAAAAAAATCTACTAGTGTCATTTTAGCGTAGATACAGCTTGATTCAATTAGAAATTATTGCTAAAATTAATCGCGCAATAATTCGTTAATTGAGGTTTTGCTGCGCGTTTTTTCATCAACTTTTTTCACAATTACGGCGGCGTAAAGCGAAATATCATGCTCGTAATCAGCGCGCTGATAATTGCCTTCAGCTCTAGCTTGTTTTGATGCACTAATATTTCCCGGAACCACGACAGAGTAAGCCGGAACGCGTCCGTAGAAAATTTCGCCGCTTGCTCGATCAATGATTTTTGTTGAAGCGCCAATGTAAACGCCCATAGAAATTACCGAACCAGTTTCAACAATTACGCCTTCTGCGATCTCAGAGCGCGCGCCGATGAAACAGTTATCTTCGATGATTACCGGGTTGGCTTGCAATGGCTCTAAAACGCCGCCAATTCCTGCGCCGCCAGAGATGTGGCAATGTTTGCCGATTTGCGCGCAAGAGCCTACGGTGGCCCAAGTATCAATCATCGAACCCTCATCAACATAAGCGCCTACATTTACAAATGAAGGCAACAAAACTACGCCTTTAGCAATGTAAGCTGAATGGCGTACAACCGCGCCAGGCAAAACACGAAAGCCTGCTTGGCGAAAGCTTTCCTCGCTCCAATTAGCAAATTTTAAAGGAACTTTATCGAAGAATGAAATAGCGTCACCACTTACTGCTGCGTGCTTGCTCAAATAGTTATCATTTAAGCGAAATGAAAGCAAAATTGCTTTTTTTACCCATTGATTAACTTGCCAAGCCTCACCTTGTTTTTGACAAACTCTTAAAGTGCCAGCATCTAGCAAAGCCAATGTTTGATTAACTGCATCGCGTATTTCGCCTTTAGTAGAAAAATTAATTTCTGCGCGATTTTCAAAAGATTTTTCAATTACCTGTTCAAGATTTTTCAACATAAGAATTATTAAATTTAAATACAAATTACTACCCACAACTTACCACACAAAGCTTTCTGAAACCAGTCTAAATCTTTTTTAAAATATTAAACAGATCTAAAAAATAGTTAGCCGAACAAAAGAAATTTTGCATTATACTCTCTAGAATTAAAGAAATGAAGCCAGTCTAAGCTTGTATCAAAACTGCATCACGTTATATCCCCTGCGGGGATACGCTGATGCATTTTGACACAAGCTTAGACTGGCTTCATTTCTTTAATTCTAGAGAGTATAATGCAAAATTTCTTTTGTTCGGCTAACTCCCCCATTCCAAACTATTACTAGTTTTACAAGCGCAACATTTTGCCGTCCAAACCGCACTCAAATGCCCACAAACAGAGCATTTATAATGATTTTCGCGAGACAACATCGCCGCATTTTCTAAAAACTGATTAGCCTTTTCTGCGTTTCCTAAAAGCTTTTCAACAACACTAAGCGACTTATATGCGCGATAAGTTTTTTCTTTTGCAAGCGATGAGTATAAAAAATCTTCCGCCTCTTTATAGCTTCCAACCCTTAGAGCAGTAAGACCTAAGGCCAATTCACCCAAATATGTTTTTTTGTTTAGATCAACAAGCTTACGCATTTTTTTGATTCTATTTTTTGCCGATTGCTTGCGATTTATTAAATCAAAAATTGAAGCAAAAACTAGGCGCGGATTTTCTTTCCAAGATTTTTTTATTAAACATTTTGCACGAAAAACAAAGCCGCGCTTGATCCACGATTTAAGCAAGATCTCGGTTGCTGGCAAAAAGTTTTCGTCAGACTTTAAAGCTATTTTTGCATTCTTAATGGCCCTACCAAAATCTTTTTTACGATAAAAATCTGCAGCTATAGCAGAGTTAATTGTAGCAACATCTCTTTTTTGCAATTCATCACTAAAATATTTGGCGTCATTATCATTGATTAGCGCCTTTGCCTCTTGCCACAAGCCCTCTTTTTTATAGAGCGCAAACAAAGATTTTATAATGCGCGAATTATCTTTTTTCAGCGATAAAATTTGTTTAGCATAGGCAATTGCAGTAGAGTTATCGCGCCTTTCCATCGCTATTTCAAACCTGCAGGTAATTTCCATTATTTTAGAAAATTTGCTATTTTCAATTTTAGCAAAAAACTCGGCAGCCTTAGAAAAATCTTTACTCTGATAATAAATTTTTCCTAAGAAAAAATTATTTAATTGTGGATTTTTAATAAAAGAAGAAAGTTTTTTTTGCAATGCAATCGAAGATTTTACATCATCGCTTTCTAAAGAAAGTAAAAGCTGCGAAGTAAGATCTATGCCCTGCCAATGGCGATTAATCACGCTTTCTAGGCGCTTTACATAGCTTTTTTTGAAGAAAAATTTAAAGAGGTTAGGAAATTTCATCGCCAAAATTCTTGCCAAAACATAGGCAAAAATAAATACAATTGCAGCAAATAAAATAGCAGCTAAAAGCGCCGTTAAAATATCTGTTCTTACCTCGTAACCAAGCCAGGTAACCAGCACCGTACCGTTGTGATCAAGCACCCACACTAACGAAATAGTTGCCGCAAAAGCAATAAACAAAAACCACAAAACTGTAAACATGACTTTTAATTTTTTTTAAATCGAGCCTCTTAAATAAAGCAAAATTTCTTGATCGATTTTTTGTATTTCGGCCGCCGCTTTTAATTCTTCTAAAAATTCTGGCGAAGTTTGTTGAAGGGCAGGGTCTAGCAAAATAAAGGCCCCAAGAGCATTGGAAAAATCTTCATTTTGCAAATAAATTTCGGTACTACGAATAATTCCATCCACGGTTTTTGTATCAACATCCATCTTACGAATTATTACAAGCTTCGAAAGATTATGACGAATTTTTTTCACCAAACTATTGTTAGGATCGTTGGTTTTGCTAGCAATTAAATCTGGAATTAATGCAGTGAAATTTTTTAGCAAGTTTTTTGAACCATGAAACTTTGTTAAATTTGGCTTTAGTAAAACAAATTTTTCTTGCAGGTTTTTATCTAGAACGACAAGGGTTTCTAGACTCTTTAAGGTTTCAGAATAATTTTCTCCAGCATAAAGTCTTTGGCGCAAATCAACATAAACAAAAATAATTTTGCCAGCTTTTTCTTGCGCTTTATACTTAGCAAATTCAAGTTTTAAATTTTGTAGATCATTTTTTAAATCACCAATTTGCACTTGGTTTTTTAGCAGCAATTGATAAATAAATTCTGCCCCACCTTCTTTTAATTCTGTAAGGGTAATTTCAGAAAGCCTGTTTTCGTCAAAATGGCCTTCATCGTGGTTTTTTAGATCGGCGGAAAGATCAAATATTTCGCTTTCAATATTATCAAATTTTCCAACTTCTGTTTGAGCGCTGATACGCTGCAAAGCCTTGATTTTCCAATATCTTACACCAATAAAGCCCGAAAGAATTATGGCAAAAATAATAATAATTTTTACTAAAAGAGAGCCCTTCTTTTTTTCTACTTTTACTACTTCAGACATACTATTTTATTAAAAATTACTGATCTCGATTCAAAATCTTAAAATCATCGACTTTTTTAAAGCCAAATTTTTTTGCCGTTTCGACAATCTTGTCGCTTAGACACAATAGTCTAGAACCACCAAAATATTCAAGAAGATTATTATTTTTTGCCAATCTGTAGAAATTTTTTAAACTATTTTGCGAATAAAATAAGATAAAATCGATTGGCTCTCGAGAGATTTTTTGCAAAAATTCTGCCGAAAAATTATCATGCCATTTAATTTTGTAAGCGGGCACTTTTACAACAGAAAGACCAAGAGGCTCTAGCTCTAATTGAAAATCAAGAGTTATGGTATCGCCACAAAAATATAAAATTTTATCACCTCGCTTGGCATTATTATTTTGCTCAATCTTATTATCTTCAACGCCATCACCATCTCGCAAAAGCAAGCTTTCTATGATAAGATTCTTTAAACTCGCAGCCGAATTTTCTGCCGAATAAGCAATGTTGCTATAGCCGCTTTCAACCAGCTCTTGCGCACTTTGCCGCCCTACAGCAAAAATTTTAACATCTAAAGCAAAACCACAATTAACAATAGCGCGACAAGCATTAGAGCTTGTAATAATAAGGGCCCGTGGATTTTTATCCACCACGCCAATCTCTAATTTCTTAACAGAAAAAATTGGCTCGATAATAGTTTTAAAGCCTTTACTTTCTAGCGTTTTAGCTGTTTTTTGCGCGTCTTCTTTAGCGCGAATAATAAGACAAGTCGACATTTGGCAAAAAGTTTAAAGTTACCCCCTTGATTTCTCGAACTCAAAAGCCTAGAATGGGCGCTCTTTTTTTCCAATCAATTTTAGGTCGTCTTTAAAAAAGGGCGACGTTTAGCGCAAATAAATAAATTACTGGCATGAACATCCACGAATATCAAGCAAAACAACTTCTTAAAAAATTTGGCGTTGCTGTACCAGAAGGCCACCCCGCCTTTAGCGTCAAAGAAGCAGTTGAAGCGGCACAAGAATTACAAAATAACGGACATAAAGTTTTTGTAGTAAAAGCACAAATTCACGCTGGCGGCCGCGGCAAAGCTGGTGGCGTTAAAGTTGTTAAAACAATTGAAGATGTCAAAGAAAAGGCAACCCAAATTTTAGGTGCAACATTAATTACACATCAAACCGGCCCAGAAGGCAAGCTAGTAAAGCGCCTATACATCGAAGCTGGCTCAAATATTAAACAAGAATATTATCTTTCAGCAGTTGTTGATCGCAAAACCAAGGCAATTATCTTCATGGCCTCAACCGAAGGCGGCGTTGAGATTGAAGAAGTTGCAATCAAACATCCTGAAAAAATAATTACAGTTAAAGTTGACATTGCTGCAGGCATTCAACAATTTCACGCACGCAAACTTGGCTTCGCTCTAGGCCTAAAAGGCGATGTGCTAAGAAAATTCATCAAATTAATTTTCTCACTTTATCAATCTTTTATCGAAACCGATTCTTCGCAAGTTGAAATCAACCCTTTGGTTGAAACGGCCGAAGGCGACATAATCGCACTTGATGCAAAAATTAATTTTGACGATAACGCACTTTTCCGCCACGAAGATATCAGATCATTGCGCGATCTAGACGAAGAAGAGCCGCTTGAAATTCAAGCATCAAAGTTCGATCTAAACTACGTAAAAATGGATGGAAAAATCGGCTGCATGGTTAACGGCGCCGGTCTTGCAATGGCCACTATGGACATCATTCAGCTATACGGCTCTTCTCCGGCAAACTTCTTAGACGTTGGCGGCGGAGCAACTCGCGAAAAAGTTACTGAAGCATTCAAAATTATTTTATCCGATCAAAATGTTAAAGGGATTTTGGTAAATATTTTTGGCGGCATCATGCGTTGCGATATTATTGCCAATGGCATCATCGAAGCAGCAAAAGAAGTTAATCTTTCGGTTCCTTTGGTTGTGCGCCTCGAAGGCACCAACGTTGATTTAGGAAAAGAAATTTTGGCAAAATCTGGTTTGGCAATTATTGCCGCAAACGATTTAGGCGATGCAGCAGAAAAAATTGTTAAAGCTGTTAAAGCCGCTGAAGCTATATAGCTTTGCACAAGCAATACGAGTAGAGGCTTTCGTAAAACTTTATGAAACTCTCATAAAATAAAATTAAAATTTATAAAATGTCAGTATTAGTTAACAAAAATACAAAAGTTATCTGCCAAGGATTTACCGGCGCGCAAGGCACTTTTCACTCTGAACAGGCAATCGCCTATGGCACTAAAATGGTTGGCGGAGTTACTCCTGGAAAGGGCGGCAGCCAAAATTTAAATCTACCGGTTTTTGATACCGTCTATGATGCTCGCAAAAAAACTGATTGCAACGCATCAGTAATTTATGTTCCGCCACCATTTGCCGCAGACGCAATCCTTGAAGCAATCGACGCCGAAATCGAGCTAATCGTTTGCATCACCGAAGGCATTCCTGTTCTTGATATGGTAAAAGTAAAAAAGGCGCTTAGCGGCTCTAAATCTCGCCTAATTGGGCCAAACTGTCCAGGCATTATCACTCCTGGTGAATGCAAAATTGGCATCATGCCCGGACATATCCACAAAGCTGGGTCGGTTGGAATTGTCTCTCGTTCGGGCACCTTAACCTACGAAGCAGTGCATCAAACAACCAAAGCAGGATTAGGCCAAAGCACCTGCATCGGCATCGGCGGAGACCCTGTCAACGGCACCAGCTTTATCGATTGCCTAGATTTATTCTTGTCAGATCCTCAAACTCTATCAATGATCATGATCGGCGAAATCGGCGGATCAGACGAAGAAGACGCCGCCGAATTTCTAATTCAAGAAGCCAAAAAAGGCCGCAAAAAACCATGTGTTGGCTTTATTGCTGGCAGAACAGCTCCTCCAGGCCGCAGAATGGGCCATGCAGGCGCAATTGTTTCTGGCGGCAAAGGTGGCGCTGAAGATAAAATTTTAGCAATGAAAGAAGCCGGAATTATGGTTTCTGATAGCCCAGCAATGCTTGGCGAAACCATGCTAAAATTGTTAAAAAAATAAACTAAATAACAACCAAAAAGGAGACCAAAATGAGTGATCGTAAAAAAGCTTTAGAAGCAGCATTATCGCAAATCGATAAACAATTCGGCAAAGGTTCAGTAATGACCTTGGGCCAAAAAGCCGTAATGGACGTAGAAGTTATTTCTAGCGGATCATTAGCCCTAGATTCTGCGCTTGGCGTTGGCGGCTATCCGCGCGGCAGAATAATCGAAATTTACGGGCCAGAATCTTCAGGCAAAACCACACTTACTTTACACGCAATTGCCGAAGCGCAAAAATCGGGCTTGTCTTGCGCCTTCATTGATGCCGAGCACGCTTTCGATCCATCTTATGCACGCAATTTAGGCATCAATCTTGACGACCTAATCATCTCTCAACCAGATAACGGCGAAGCAGCCCTTGAAATCGCTGATACTCTAGTGCGCTCTGGCGCGATAGATCTTGTTGTGGTTGATTCAGTTGCGGCACTAGTTCCAAAAGTTGAATTAGAAGGCGACATGGCCGACAATCAAATGGGCTTACAGGCGCGCTTAATGAGCAAAGCTCTGCGCAAACTAACTTCTACAGTCTCTAAGAGCAACTCAACCATCATTTTCATCAACCAAATTCGCATGAAGATCGGCGTGATGTTTGGCTCTCCAGAAACAACTTCTGGTGGAAACTCACTAAAATTTTATGCTTCGGTGCGCCTAGATATTCGTCGCGGCTCGCCAATTAAAGATCAAGAAGAGGTTTTAGGAAACGAAACTCGCGTTAAAGTTGTAAAAAACAAAGTTGCACCACCTTTCAAAACTGCAGATTTCGAAATCATCTATGGCGAAGGTATTTCGCGCATTGGCGAAGTAATTGAATTAGCGGTAAAATATAATATCGTCGAAAAATCTGGATCATGGTTTGCTTACAAGGCCGCCAAAATTGGTCAAGGCAAAGAAAATGTTAAGACTTACTTAAAAGAAAATCCAAAAATTGCTGACGAAATAGAAAACGCGGTTCGCGAAAAATTAGGTATCGCCGGAAATAAAAAATCTGCAAAAATAGCAGAACAAGAAGTGAAGGAAGTGGCTAAAAAATCTGCAAAAGCTGCTTAATTATTTGCGGGCATAATTGGCGCTCTGGTGATCAATCTTGTTTGTAGTATCTTGCGGCGCGCGCTTTAATGAGGCCAATCTCTTTATCTTGTTTGTGGCGTGAGTTTTGGTGATCATACTTATAGGCGCGCGCTAAAGCCCTAAATCTCGTCCGCGGCGTGAGTCTTGGCGATCATACTCTGAGGCGAGTTTGATGACCCTCCTAAAGACACTACAAACAAAAGAGGAATAGCTCCAGGGTCATCATGTTTGAGCAGCAGAGTATACGCCAAGACTCACGCCGCGGCCGAGATTTAGAATTTTAACGCACCAACCTCAAAAACTAAATTCACTATTAATATTAAAAATTAGTGGCAAATAAAAATTTACCGCTATGCTATCGCACTCGCTTCTTAAACTACTTGGCATCGTTAGTAATTCTAAAATTACTAACAAAGCATAGTTCAAGTTCTTCATTTTATTTAAGCGTAAGCACTCGTAGCTCAATTGGATAGAGCATCTGACTACGGATCAGAAGGTTGTAGGTTCAAATCCCGCCGAGTGCGCCACCTCTTTTACGCCAAACAATAGCAGCAAAGATGTCAATCAGCTCTAATAAATTATATTTTGACACCATAATCATCGGCGCCGGACATGCCGGGATTGAAGCCGCATGCGCTTGCGCAAGAATTGGCGCCAAAACCTTATTAATTACAAAACAAGAAGAAAATCTTGGCGAAATGTCGTGCAACCCCGCAATTGGCGGCGTTGCAAAGGGCACAATCGTTAAAGAAATTGATGCTCTTGATGGCATAATGGGTCGTGCAATAGATAAGGCCGGGATTCACTTTAGAATTCTCAACGCCTCAAAAGGCCCCGCGGTGCACTCTCCGCGCGCACAAGCCGATCGCGCGCTCTATAAAAAAGCCATAAAACAAATTCTGCACGAAGATTATGGCGTTGATTTTTCTACCTCTCCCCATGTTTCAACCTCTAACCTTGAGATAATTTTTGCTTCAGTTGAAGACATAGAAATAACAGATGGAGCCATATCTGGCGTGCTTTTGCACAATCATCAAAAAATATCGTGCAATTCTTTGGTGCTAACTACTGGCACTTTTCTTAATGGAGTAATTCATATTGGCGACCAAAAAACTCCTGCCGGCAGAATAGGCGAGCAGCCTTCTTACGGCATTTCAGATAAGTTGGCACAATATAATTTTGCACTTGGAAGGCTTAAAACAGGCACTCCGCCACGCATTCTAAAAAGCTCGATAGATTTTAGCACACTCGAAGAACAGGCCGGAGACAAGCCTCCGCAGCCTTTTTCTTATTTAAACGAGCAAGTTGAGGCGCCGCAAATTTCTTGCTACATTACTTATACCAATCAAAAAACCCACGATGTTATAAAAAATAATCTGCATCTTTCGGCGATGTATGGCGGCCACATTGGCTCTAGGGGGCCACGCTACTGCCCTTCGATTGAAGACAAAATTCATCGCTTTGCCAGCAAAGAACGCCATCAGATTTTCTTAGAGCCAGAAGGGCTGGATAGTAATTTAATTTACCCAAATGGTATCTCAACCTCGCTTCCTGCTGCTGCGCAAATTGAGTTTTTAAAAACAATTTCTGGCCTAGAAAATTGCGAGATGGCGCAAGCAGGATATGCCATTGAATATGATTTTGTTGATCCACGAGAATTATTGCCAACACTAGAAACTAAAAAAATTCGTAATTTATTTTTTGCTGGACAAATTAACGGCACCACAGGATACGAAGAAGCCGCTGGACAAGGACTTGTAGCAGGCATTAACGCCGCGCTAAAATCGCGCGATAATTCTTGTTTTACTCTAGATCGCGCCACAAGTTATATTGGCGTAATGATCGATGACCTCACCACTTTGGGCGTTACCGAGCCGTATCGCATGTTAACTTCGCGCGCCGAATATCGACTTTCGCTGCGCGCCGATAATGCCGATTCGCGCCTTACGCCACTTGGCCTTGCCATTGGATGCATAAATTCTAAACGCAAAAAATCTTTTAGCGAAAAACAATTTAATATTGCCACCGCCATATCTTTACTAGAAAATCTTACTATATCGCCAACAAAACTTGCCGAACTACAAATTGCGATGAAGCAAGACGGCGTAGTGCGCTCAGCTTTTCAACTTCTATCTTTTCCAGAAATTAATTTTGAAAAACTGCAAAAAATTTGGCCCCAAGAAATTGCACAAATCGATGAAAAAACTAAAATACAAGTCACCATCGATGCCATTTACAAGCCATATATAAGGCGCCAAGACCAAGATATCGAAATTTTACGACAAGATGAAAATATAAAAATTCCACTAAATTTAGATTATACAAAAATTCAAAGTCTCTCTAATGAGGTTCGCGAAAAATTAAACACTGCTCGTCCAGCCAATGTTGGTGCGGCTCTGCGCATTCAAGGAATTACTCCTGCGGCAATGATGGCAGTAATTGTTTATATACAAAATAATGCGAAACGCGAAAATAATCACCTTGCTGCGCCAATTTAAAAAGATAAAAAATTCTGAGCTGATTTTTAAACTAAAAACTATCCTCCACCAACAATCTCTAGGCACCTATCGTAGTCGAACAATCTCAACAATTCGCGAAATTTATTGCTTTGCGCATCACTAAGACCTTGATCTTGATGCAAAATAAGTTGCGCATTTTTATGGGCAACTTTTATAAGATCAGAATCATAAACAAGATCGGCAATCTTAAACTCTAGAACGCCGCTTTGCTTGGTGCCAACCAGCTCTCCGCTACCGCGCATTTTTAAATCTTCCTCGGCAATAAAAAAGCCATCATTGCTGGCGCGCAATATCGCCAAGCGTTCGCGCCCCTTTGTGCCATATTTTTTGCCATAAAGCAAAATACAGTAGGATTGCTTTTCGCCACGCCCCACGCGGCCTCGCAACTGATGCAATTGCGAAAGACCAAAATTTTCGGCATTTTCAATTACTATTATTGTGGCATCTTTAACATCAATTCCAACCTCAATAACAGTGGTTGCAACCAATATTTGCAAGCCTTGCTCAACATTATCGGCAATGCTTTTTTCTACCAGCCCAGATCTAGCAAATCTCTCCATCACTTTTTCTTTCTCGCTCTCTTTCATTTTTCCATGAATTAGTGCCACGGTTTTTTCACCAAAAACTTCGCATAATTCTTTAAATTTTTCTTCTGCAGCAACAAGCTCTACCTCTTCAGACTCTTCAATCGCCGGGCATATCCAATATATCTTTTCTTGCTTTTGCAAGGCGCGCTTTATTGCCACAAAAACTTCGGTTTTTTTATTTTCCGACATAACTAAAGTCTCGATTTCTTTACGGCCCGCCGGCTTTTCGTTTAACACCGAAATATCCATGTCGCCATAAATTGTCATCATCAAGCTGCGCGGAATTGGCGTAGCGCTCATTAGCAGCACATCTACCTCGTCGCCTTTTTCTACCAGTTTAAGGCGCTGCATCACGCCAAATCTGTGCTGCTCGTCAATCACAACAAGCGCAAGATTTTTAAACCTCACATCATCTTGCAAAACCGCATGAGTACTGATCAAAATATCAATTTTGCCATCATGCAAATCTTGCAAAATTTTTGCTTTTTGCTTTTTGGTTTGCTTGCCAATAAGCAACTCAATTACCGGTTTTTGTGATGGCGCTTTATTAGAATTTTTAGACGACGCCAAACCAGATAAATCAAGATCTTTCAGCATTTTTTGAAAATAAGAAAAATGCTGTTCGGCAAGAATTGTAATTGGCACAATAATGCAAGATTGCTTGCCTTGAGAAAAAGCCAGAAGACACGCGTAGATTGCCAGCACAGTCTTTCCTGAGCCAACATCGCCTTGCAACAATCGCAACATTTTTTTACTCGAAAGAACGTTATTTTTTATTTGAGCAGCCGCTTCAAGTTGCGCATTTGTTGGCTTAAATGGCATTGCTACCAAAAATTCATCCGCAAAATTTCTATCGATTTGCGGCATTTTTTTTGTCACATCTTCCGCTTCTTTTACAAGCAATAGCGCCAATTGCCAGGCTAGCATTTCATCATAAGCCAATCTTTTTTTAGCAAGCGCGCGTTTTGCAGAATTAAAATCTTCAACCTTATGCATTAATTCTAGAGCCTCTACAAAGCTAGGCCAATTGTGGCTTTGCAGCAATTTTTGATCAATCCATTCTTGCGATTGTAAAGAATTTTTTTTAACCAACTGCAAAGCTTCATCAATTTTTTGACGCAAAAATTTTGGCGTCAAAGCATAAGTCATCGAATAGACAACATTTGTTTTTGGTAAATCATCGATTAATTTTGCATCAACAATTTCGTGCGGATGAGTAATCTGATTCTCTCCCAAAGACTTTTGCAAAACCCCTAACACAGCCACTTCTCGCCCTATTGCAAGCTTTTCAATTTGGCCCGGGAAAATTTTAAAAAACACCAACGTAACATATCCGCTTGGCGCGTGACACAAAATTTTGTAAGGCTGGCGGCTATTGGGCGGCTTGGTATGAACCTCGATTTTTCCTTTTACAATCACTAAAGAGTTATTGGCAACATCGGCAAGCTGCGGCGCAAAAAGTATTTTTTCGGCCCTTAGCGGAAAATGCAAAAGCAAACTAAAAACCCTGTTTTTTCCAATTAATCGCACGAGGGTTTCTTCAATTGCGGGCCCTACGCGCTTAAGAGATGATAGTGGTGAAAGCAGGGTATTTAACATAGGTGTTTTAGGCTAATTTGTGCTTACGCTAAAACCTCGACAGCCATCGAGGCACACGCAAAATATAAAATTAATTTAATCTTCTCCACGATCATTACGTCTTTTTTCATCGCGCTTTTTTATTGTTTCGCGCTTATCGTAAAGCTTCTTCCCTTTAGCTAATCCAAGCATCACCTTAACCTTATTGCGTCTATTAAAAAATATTTTCGTTGGAATCAGCGAATATCCCTTAACATTCATTTTGCCGATTAATTTTTCGGTTTCTTTTTTATGTAGAAGAATTTTGCGTGGACGCTTTTCGTCGTGGGTAAAAATTTTTGCACCCTTATAAGCACCAATTATCAGGTTTACCAAAGACATCGCGCCATCGCTTTCAGCAACGTAAGAATCGTTAATATTAACACGACCATCACGCAAAGCTTTTACCTCGCTGCCAAGCAGCACCAGGCCAGCTTCGAGCTCTTCTTCAATTGAGTAATTAAAATATGCCTTACGATTTTGTGCGATGATTTTCATGTGTGAAATCTGGTTCAAAACAAATCTTCGAGGATTTGATGGAAGCGCGATATATAGTCTCTAAGGTTTAATTCAAGAGATGAAGTTTTTTAAAGTTAGTATTTATAAAGCTAGAGCCTGTATCAAAACTAGGTCACGTTATATCCCCTGCGGGGATACGCTGACCTATTTTGACACAGGCTCTAGCTTTATAAATACTAACTTTAAAAAACTTCATCTCTTGAATTAAACCTTAGAGACTATATATCGCAATAAGCCGTCTAGCCTCTTACTTACTACATCAGCACTATATTGTTCGAAGAATTTTTTCTTAGCATTTGCGGCTAGTTTTTTACCAAACTCTTCGTCATTCACCAGCCTTAAAATTGCCTGCGCTAAAAGTTGAGGCATTTTTTCAGAATCGTCTTTTGATACTTTTAAGCCGTCAATTCCTTCGTCGATAATTTCGTCTGGCCCCCAGCTATCGCTAGTGATGATTGGCGTATTGTAAAGCATCGCTTCTAGCAAAACAATGCCAAAAGTTTCGCCCCAAGAAGGCAGGATAAAAATATCCACATTTTCGAAAAAAGTTTTTTTATCTTCTGTCCAACCTAAAATTTTAAAGTTGTTTGCAAGACCTAGTTCGAGAGCTTGCTGCTCTAGCGGCTCTTGCATTGGACCGACGCCGCCAATTATATATTCGCATTCAAAACCCTGGTCGCGCAAAATAGCCATCGCACTCAAAACTTTATCGAAATATTTTTCGGGATAAAGGCGCCCTAAAGATCCTAGTTTAAGGGGCCGACGAAATTTTGTTTTTATTGGCGACACAAAACTTTGCGGCACCTCAATCATGTTTGGAATTGCAATGGCGCGGTCTTTAGACATTCCTGCCGCAACTAACTCGCGGGTAAAATAAGAATTTACCGCAAAAACATAATCGGCTTTAAGAAATTTTTTAACGCGAATGCCATGATTAATGGCAACTATAGGAGTTTTTTTAAAAGTTAAAAACCGCGCAATACGCGCAAATAAAAGAGCGCGACCTGAATGGCAAATAATAATATCGGGCGCAAAAGTAAAAAATAAATAAGCCATGCGCAACATCGTAACAATATCGCCTTGGCCAAAAGCCTTCATCTCAACTGTTTTTGAACTAACTTTTTTTACTTTATCCAGATAAACAATTCCTTCTTTTAACACCGAAACCACCTCGTTGCCCTGAGCCACTAAATATCTAGCATAATCAATGAAGCAGCGCTCTACGCCAAGCACCTGGTTATCATGTGTAGATTTTTTATAATTGAATAAAATATTGATAATCTTCATTTTAAAAACTTAGTATGATCTCATTATTTCATTAGGAATTTTTTTGCGATATCCGTCAATTTCAGATTTAGTAGCATTAAATTTTAACAATTCTTTGCCAGCCAATTTGATGCCAGAAACAGCCTTAACCTTGGCCGGATTAATTGCGTCGCCCTTATAAAGAATTTCAAAATGTAAATGTGGCCCGGTAGAGCGGCCAGTAGAGCCCACAAAAGCCACAACTTCACCCTGCTTAATTTTTGAACCAACATGAAATTTCTTGTTAAATTTACTAGCGTGCCCATATTGCGTTTCATAATCTTGATTATGCTTGATGCGAACAAAGTTTCCATAACCACCATGCACCGCCATATAAGTGATTGTGCCACTACCAGCAGCAAGAATTGGCGTGCCAGAAGGCGCGGCAAAATCTATCCCCTTATGCAACTTTGAGTAACCTAAAATTGGATGCTTTCGAAAGCCAAAACCAGAAGAAATTCGCGCCCCGTTAACTGGTGTGCGTAAAAGCGATTTTCTGACACTATTACCATTGCCATCAAAATATTCGAGATGCGAATCAATCATGTGTCCGTAGATCTCGATCTTTCTTCCTTTGGGTGCAAGCGACGAAAATAACACATTGCCATCCTTCACTTTTCGGCCATTTTCGGTGTAAAAACTTTCGACCAACATTTCAAATTTATCACCGTCGTGCAAATCGCGCTGAAAGTCTATTTCATAGGCGTAGAGGCCAATCATATTCATCATCGAGGTTGGCGAAATGCCCGAATTAACACCGTCAACATAAAGCCCGTCTTTAATTACACCAGAATAACGCACAACATAACGCGTTAATTTTTGCTTCACTTCACGAGCGTTATATTCGCCATTTGCTCCACGCACAACAATAATTTCAACGTCTGGCGAAGGCGTAACACGTAACTCGTTGATCACCACCTGCTTGCTGGCATTTTCTTGTGGCTCGGCATCGATTTTAAGGCGATATTTTACTACAACGCTATCTCCAACCGAAATATCTTGCGGGTTAAAAACTTTTTTCATCGCAGCCAAAACAGCAAAGGTTTCGCTTTCGTCAACACCGATGCGCGTAAGTATTTTAAGCATAGTATCGCCACTTTTAACGCGCTGCTCCAAGACCTGTATCTCATTAAAATTGATAGCCTTACCGCCGTCAGTGATGGTAATTTTAATTGGGGTGGTCGCTTTTTTTTGCAATAATTTTTCTTTGTGATCAGCAATATAAGAGCGCGTAATCGCAATGCCGTTAATTAAAATAAAACTAGTAATAATCGAAATCGCAAGCGGCTTAAATATTCTATGATCAATGATCTTATCAATTGCAATCAGCAGCCTTTGCCTATCTAGTTTCGTAAATTTTGTTAGAAATTTTTTCAAAATATTGCTTTGGTTAAATTGCTTGGAGGGCGAGAAGTTATTTCATCATTTGTGTTTATTTTTCACAACAAATTTGTGCGTTTCTTTTAAAAAAATCAGAACTCAAGAAGATAAAATTTTGTTAAAACTTAGGCCGCGAGATCAATAGTTTAGATTTTTCAGAAGCCAGTTTGCGATAGAATCACAAATTATTCTTCTCAATATTTTTGAGCTACAGCCTTACGCCATATCAGCTTATACCTAGAAGCTTATGCATTTGCAGCGAAATTCGTGCGTCATACTTTCGCGCCAAATCAAGAGTATGAGCCATATTTTTATGATTTTTTTGCGCATCATATTCGTCCATTGGTTGCAAATAAACTGCGATTCCCGCCCCAACTTGACCAACATCAGCAATATCGCTATATTTTGAATTGGTCGCAGAAATTATAAACTTAAAAGCATCAATGCGCGCAAGTAGATCTGCCCTGATTCGATGATATTTTCCATCGCTATTTTTTGGCGAACAAATTATTTTTACTTCTTTGGGCAATTCGCGAAATAATGTGCCGTTAGTTTCAACTTGCACCATAAATCCTAACGCAATTAATTCTTGGCAAAGCCTCTCGATTGGCTGACGCATTGGCTCTCCACCAGTAATCACCACCAAGTTTTTAGCTATTTTTTTACTAAAACTTTTTTCTAATTTTATTGTTGATCCACTTTTATTTTCTAACTCACCCTCTTCTATCAACTTCTCGCGTTGAATCATTATTTTTTCTTCACCACTTGCCAACTCTAAAACTCGCGCCAAAATTTCTGCAAGCTTCATGGTTGCAAAAGAGTCAAATTCTGTATCGCAAAATTCGCAAGCCAAGTTGCAACCGCCCAACCTCACGAACACCGCAGGATAGCCCACATAAGGCCCCTCGCCCTGAAAAGTTGCAAAAATTTCCTGCACTTCTAGGTTAAGTCCGTCATGATTTTGTGGTTTAAGAATTTTATTTTTGCCAAACATTTTTAATGATAAAAAGCGCCAAAAAAGGCATATAAAGCAAAGCCGCAAATCATAAATCCAGAAAGAGTATGAAAAATTTCTAGAGCTTTGTCGCTAGCTTTTTTCTTTAAAATTACAGCAGCGCAAAGCAGAACAACATATGCCAGCATTGATCCAATGGCAATTCCTAGTGTAACAAAAAATGGATTAATTTCTTCGCCCTGAGCAAATCCAAAGCCAGTAAAAACCGATAAAAATAAAATTATCGTCAGTGGATTTGAAATAGTTAAAAAAGTAATCGTAAGATAATTTGCCAACAAATTACGCCTCTTCATTGCTGCGTTATTAGCTTTTGGCATTTTTGAAATTATCGTTTTAGCGCCAAGATAGAGCAAAAATAAGCCTCCAACAATACGCAAAAAAAACTGATTCTCTACTAAAAAACCAGAAATCATTGTCAAGCCATAAGCTGCCACAGCCGCGTAAAAAGCATCAGCCGTTGTTGCGCCCAAAGTTGCAACAAAACCCACCTTATAGCCATAGGCAATCGTTTGCCTAACACATAAAATAGAAATAGGACCAATCACCGAAGCTAAGGAAAAACCAATTAGCACACTCTGCAAAAAATAATCCATTACGAATTAAACCTAAGTTTTTGATAAGTCTCACGATCCATTTCCACAATATCTACAGAAAGGTCGCATCTCTTGCCCGCTAATTCACTGTTTTGCATCGGCAACTGCGGATTAGAAACCCCTGCAATCATATCAGCAACCTGTTCACCAATCGCCAAAATTTGATCTGCGTTACTAGGAGAAAAAACCAACTCTTCATAAGATTTTTTAACATGAGCCATAACATGCTCGGCCAGCTTTTTTCTAACTTCAACCGCCCTTCCTGCCATAATTTTTATCGTAATATGCAAAAAACTCGATTTTTCGTGATTAACCGAACCAACCAGATATTCACGAAAGCTTGTCGCTCTAGCCTTGCACTGCTCTAAATCAAAATTCCCCTCTTTAATTCCTGCCATAATTTCTTGGATTTCAGGAAAAAGTTTGTTGATTTTACCAGCAGAAATATCTGCCGAATGTTCGATGATGATATGTGGCATAAATTCAATTAATTTAAATTATCTAGCGCGTATAAAGATTTAAACAACAAAAAAGGGGAGTCAAATAATTGACACCCCTTTTTTTTTAAAATTTGTGAATTTGTGTTTTTACGAAACCAGAGGCAAAGATAAAGACGATAGCCGCTTCGCTAAAAGCGTTATACAATTGAAATTCAACCCGAAGGCGATTTCTTACTTTAAAGGAGGTAATCCAGCCGCAGGTTCCCCTACTGCTACCTTGTTACGACTTAACCCCAGTCACTCCTCCTACCGTGTAGACCTGCCTCCTTGCGGTTAGCTCAGCCTATTCGGGTAGAAACAGCTTCCATGGCTTGACGGGCAGTGTGTACAAGACCCGAGAACGTATTCACCGTAGCGTGCTGATCTACGATTACTAGCAATTCCAACTTCATGAGGGCGAGTTGCAGCCCTCAATCTGAACTGAGATGGCTTTTTGGGATTTGCTCCAGATTGCTCCTTCGCTTCCTGCTGTAACCACCATTGTAGCATGTGTGTAGCCCAACCCATAAGGGCCATGATGACTTGACATCGTCCCCACCTTCCTCCAACTTGTCGTTGGCAGTTTCCTTATAGTTCCCGGCATAACCCGATGGCAAATAAGGATGAGGGTTGCGCTCGTTGAAGGACTTAACCTAACATCTCACGACACGAGCTGACGACAGCCATGCAACACCTGTCTC
>Ga0209550_10000008_pt1 | contig 124825 bp, 101 predicted proteins | sample LauGreSuBDMM15SN_2_FD_187567 | JGI IMG/M metagenome (GOLD analysis project Ga0209550, IMG submission 187567) | Freshwater lake microbial communities from Lake Michigan, USA - Su13.BD.MM15.SN (SPAdes) (version 5) | ecosystem: Environmental > Aquatic > Freshwater > Lake | place: Lake Michigan... | reverse complement strand
AATTAATAAGTGCTGCAAACTCCCATTCTTTTTCTAATTTTCAATAGGCCAGATACCACCAAATTGGTTTTTGAAAGCATCCGTTCGGTTCAGCCAAAATATTTATACATTGCCGCCGATGGTGCCCGCGAATCAAAGGAAGCTGAGCAGCAATTGTGCGATGAAACCAGGGCTGTGGTTGCCAATATTGATTGGGATTGCGAGGTGAAAACCTTATTCAGAGAGCAAAATTTAGGTTGCAGAAATGCCGTAAGCTCTGCCATTGATTGGTTTTTTGAACAGGTGGAGGAAGGTATAATTTTAGAGGATGATTGCTTGCCACACCCGAGCTTCTATAACTTTTGTGAAGAAAATCTTGCCTTATATAGAAATGATTCCCAGGTAATGCACATAAGTGGCGATAATTTTCAAAAGGGTAAAAAAAGGGGAGAGGATAGCTATTATTTTTCTAATTATGCCCACATCTGGGGTTGGGCAACTTGGCGCAGAGCTTGGAGGCATTACGACGTTAATTTAAAGCTTTATTCTGAACTTGAAACACACAATTTATTGCAACAATTATTTAGTTCAAAAAAAGAGATGAGCTATTGGAAAAAACTATTCAATGATGCCTATCAAAAGAAAGTAAATACCTGGGACTACCAATGGACATTCGCTATTTGGCAAAATAATGGATTGAGCATTATTCCCAATACCAATCTTGTTTCTAATATTGGTTTTGGTTCAGGCACCCACACAACCTCAGCAGATATCATGGAATTAAGCAATATTCCTACTCAATCCATTTTACCAATTAAACATCCTAGTAATAAAATTATTAACAGAAAGGCCGATTCTTATGCCTTCAACCAATTTCTTTTTCCTAGCCTTTTTACCTATTTCAAAGCAAGGTTGAAGCATATTTTGTTTAAATAAATTCAAACGTTTTTATCTTATATACTGGATAAATTTGCGGCACCATTATCGGGGTTTTCATTCTTTCATCTTACCTTTATATTATGAAAAAATCCACCACTACCCCAATACTTATTTTTACTTTTTTATTTTTATTTTTTTCGGCTCGAACTAAAACTTTTGCTTGGGGTTTTTATGCCCACCAAGAAATAAATCGTTTGGCTGTTTTCGGCTTGCCTCCAGAAATGTTTGGCTTTTTTAAAAAACACATAGATTTTATTACCGAACATGCCGTAGACCCAGATAAGCGCAGGTACCTGGTTGAAGGAGAGGGCGTAAAACATTTTATTGATATGGACTATTATGAAAAGGTTTTGCCCTTTGATACACTTCCAAGATCTTATTCAAAAGCAATGGAAAAATACACAAAGGATACCTTGCATACCTATGGCATTGTTCCCTGGAACTTGCAATGGATGCTGCGTTCATTAACCCAAGCTTTTGTTGAGAAAAATGAAAGTAAAATACTAAAATATGCAGCCGAAATTGGCCATTATGTAGGCGATGCACATGTGCCTTTGCATGCCACTTCAAATTACAATGGTTTGCAAACTGGGCAACATGGAATTCACGGTTTTTTTGAATCTCGCTTGCCAGAACTGTTCGCTATGGATTATAATTTCTTTGTGGGTGGAGCTAAATATTTGGATGATCCATTGGATGCTGCATGGGTTGCAGTGGAAGGCAGTTTTGCCTGCTTAGATTCTGTTTTTGGTTTTGAAAAATTGCTACAAAGAAAATTTCCCGAAGCCCAAAAGTATGCCTATGAAGTTAAAGGAAGTAAACTGCAAAGGGTTTATTCTCCTGCTTTTTCGGCTGCCTATCACCAATATTTAAATGGAATGGTTGAACGCAGAATGAAAGCTGCTGTAGTTTGCGTATCTTCTTTTTGGTACACTGCTTGGGTAAATTCTGGACAACCAGATTTGAGCAATCCTAAAATAATTATCAAAGATTCCACTCAATACGAGAATTTCCCTGCGGTTTTGCCAGAGTTGATGTTTGGGCGACAAGAAAATTAAGCAAACAATTGGTCACAATTTGGTGGATTTTTGTGCATAACTTGTTTTTGCTACTCACTGCTCTCCCTTTATTTTTGTTTGCAAGGAGAAGAGTTATTTTTATACCTGTAATTCTTCTTTGGTTCAAACCGAAATAATTAAAACCAAACCTATAACAATGAAGTTTATTGTAAATAGCAGTGTATTGTTACGTCACCTTTCATATATTGATGGTGTTGTAGTTGCTAAGCCTATTATTCCGATATTAAATAACTTTTTATTTGATATCAAAGATGGTGTTTTAACCATTCATTCAACAGATTTGGAAACCACTATGAGTACGAGCATTAAGGTGGATGCCAAAGAGGATGTGTCTATTGCAATTCCTTCTAAAACCACCTTAGAATTGCTCAAAACACTTTCGGATCAACCGCTGGCCTTCTCTATTAATGAGGAAAAAGGTTCGGTAGAAATTAAATACGAAAGTGGTAGGTTCAAACTTACTGCCCAAAAAGGTGATGAGTTCCCTAAAACACCAGAGGTAGAAGGAGCAAGCACTTTTGATATTGGCGCTAAGGTTTTACAAAGAGCCATCAACAAATCTGTTTTTGCTACCAGTAGCGATGAATTAAGGCTAAACCTTACTGGCGTTTACCTTCAATTGTTTAAAAATAATATCACTTTTGTAGCCACTGATGCTAATCGTTTGGTTCGTTTTACCAGAAATGATATCAAAGCTGCGGCCGAAGAAACATTGATTTTGCCTAAGAAAGCTTTAAATCTTTTGAAGTCGTGTTTGCCTAATGACGAAACTATTGTTAAGGTTAATTTCAATCGCCAAAATGCCTATTTTCAAATTGGTGACGTGAGCTTAATTTGCCGCTTAATTGATGAAAAATATCCTGATTACCGAGCAGTTATTCCTACTGAAAATCCAAACAAGTTAACCATTGATAGGGGTGAGTTTTTAATGGCTGTAAAGCGTGTGTCTATTACTTCAAATAAAACCACGCATCAAATTCGTTTGAAATTAGTTGGTAGTGATTTAACCATTAGTGCAGAAGACATAGATTTTGAAAATGAATCACAAGAGAAATTAACTTGCTCTTATGTGGGTGAAGACATGGAGATTGGTTTTAATTCTAAATACCTATTAGAAATGTTGAATAACATGGACGCGCCTCAAATTGTATTGGAGTTATCTCAGCCAAACAGAGCTGGTGTTATTGTGCCTGCAGCTCAAGAAACTGATGAAGATTTATTGATGCTTATTATGCCAATGATGCTTAATAATTATTAATATTCCGATAAATATTGATAAATAAAAAAGGTGAAATTGATAATCAATTTCACCTTTTTTTTTGCCTATTTTCATTAAACTTTAATTTACAGCAATCCTAGCAAGCTGCAACCTGGCATTTGTTTTCTTAATAATTTTTCTAAAATCCTCAGGAAAATATCCAGAAGTTTTTATCCTTCTGATATAATTTTGTGGATCGCCACCTGCAAAAATACCCATTCCGTTTGAGGTGCTGTTATAAGGTTTTCCTAATTGAATAAACTTATGATCGTAGAAGTATAAACCATAATCCATTTTCTGAGTAAGCTGGGATACATCTTCAATAAATGAGGCAATAAAATAATTGGCAGTATCAAAGCTAACTGATGGTTTTGGCAACAAATTATCATCTAAGAAAATATCAGAAAAATCACCTCTGTTTACTTTATGGGCATTGTTATTGGAAAAGAACTCAACTTTACAAAAATCAAAATTGTTTCTAAATTCTTTGATGATATTTTTATTGGTTTGCTCTTGAAGTTTCTTCACATAATTGGCATCCTCTATTTTTTTGTCTGCTAACAATTGTGCTATGAGTTTTTCATCTGGTTCCTCTAACATAACAAGTAAAGTGCCTTGCGCTTTTTTATTTACTTCAGCAACTAAGTTTGCCTCCTCGTCAACCATTTTGGTTTTTAACCTAACTGCACTTAATCTCAATCCAATTTCAAAAATACTAGGCCTTCCTTGGTAGGCTGTAGCAGTGATTTTATTGGTAAAACTATAAACATACTTTAATTCTAAACTAGCTACACTGCCCATATTTACTGATACGCCAACTACACCACAAAAATCTAAATCTCCATTTACATTGAGGTTTTGTGTATCGCTGGGTAATTCTTTGTAGGTGCCAAATTCAATGATACTCGTTTTTGAATAGGTAAGTACAGAAGGACGAATTCCACAAAATAACCTTAGGTCATCCGACATTCTATCTGGCACATAGTTCACATAAAAGGCCATATCAATATAGGTGCTAGTGTATCTTTTTTCTGAGGTATTATCTCTGTATCCTAGCCAATTCATGCTTGGTTCAACAATAAAATCTAACCTATTGAGGTACCTGTTAGCATGATAAGGCGAAAAAGGCCTTTGGTAAAATATACCAAAACTGCCCATTCCACGACCAACATAATTTTCAAATTTGGAATGAATGGTTGTAAAGTTGCCATTTAATACCATGCCGTAGTTGGATTCTGTTAGTTTTTGGGCATTTGAACCCAAATGAGTTAGGAGCAAAAGTATAAGTAATTGTTTTTTCAAGAGCCTGATTTTATAAGATAGTCAATGTTTCTTTTTAATCCGTTGTATTTGGTTCTTTTTATAGCTGAATTTTTACTGATTTGTTTAAATACCTCTTCGGTTAAATCTTTCCAATCAGCCTTTTTCATTTGTAAAAATAGGGGATTTGGTTCAAATTTAGGCTCGTCATGTTTTTTGGCAAAGCGGTTCCATGGACAAACATTCATGCAAATATCACAACCAAAAATCCAATCTTTCCAAGCCACAGGCATATTTGAAGGAAAATTATCTTTTAGTTCAATAGTAAAATAGCTAATACATTTACTGCCGTCAACTTTCTGCGGTTCATAAATTGCCTCTGTAGGGCAAGCATCAATACATGCGGTGCAATTACCGCAATGGTCGGTTACAGGCGTATCATAAGCTAAATCTAGGTCTAAAATGAGTTCACTTAAAAAGAAAAAACTTCCGGCTTTTTTATGGATAATGTTTCCATTTTTCCCTATCCAACCCAAACCGCTCATTTGCGCCCATGCTTTTTCAAGGATAGGAGCGGAGTCAACAAATGCCCTTCCAGCAATCTCACCAATTTGTTCTTCAATAAAAGCCAAGAGCAACTTCAATTTCTCCTTAATTACCTCGTGGTAATCCTCACCATAAGCATACTGAGAAATTTTATATTGGTCTGAACCAAATATTGGCGCTGGATTGTGGTAATTATAAAGCAGACTTATAACAGATTTTGCTCCATCTACCAATAGCGTTGGGTCTAGGCGTTTATCGAAATGATTCTCCATATAAGCCATTTCACCATTTCTATTTTCCTTTAGCCAATTTTCAAGGTGTGATGCTTCCTTTTCTAAAAACTTAGCTTGGGAGATACCGCAAGCAGAAAACCCAAGTCGAATGGCCTCCTCCTTTATTAATTGCGTGTATTTTTCTCTTTGGTTCAAGCCTTGGCAAATTAGTAAAAAAATAAACCTTACCTAAATTCATTTAGGTAAGGTTTATTATAAAAAGTTAATAAGCAGAAAAAATTAAATAACTACATCTTCTCCTTTTGCATCAATAAACTTATAGTTTATTAAATGAAGGCTTTGGTTAGGTTTTACCTTAATCCATTGTTTATATTGTTTGAACCAATTAAACCTTGGCGATGATAACCAACCATCTTTTAAATAAGCGGCAAGAAAAGGATGAACTTCAATTGAGAATCCTTTTAAATGAAGGTTTTCAATCAAATATTTTACATGGCTATTGATATCATCAACAATACTTACACTAGATTGTATCTCTCCACTACCGTGGCAGGTAGGGCATTTTTCATTTGTAATTACAGCCATTTGAGGCCTAACGCGCTGACGAGTAATTTGGATCAAACCGAAAGGACTCATAGGAAGGATCTTGTGTTTGGCACGATCCGTTTTCATTACTTCTTTGAGTTTTTCATAAACCAACTTGCGGTTACCAGCAGTTTTTAAATCTATCAGGTCAATTACAATGATGCCGCCCAAATCTCTTAATCTCAGCTGGCGAGCAATTTCCTCAACAGCTTCCATGTTTACCTTAAGGGCATTTTCTTCTTGGTTTTCGCCTTTGTTAGAAGTATTGCCACTGTTCACATCAATAACATGCAAGGCTTCAGTGTGCTCTATGATGAGGTAGGAACCTCCCATAAAATTTACCTCTTTGCCAAAACTGGTTTTTATTTGTTTTTCAACGCCATGATGCTCAAATATGGGTAATTTGCCATTGTAGAATTTTACAATATTTTCTAATTCTGGTGATTTACTCTTGAGGTAAGCCTTAATTTTGGTATATAAAAAGTTGTCGTTAATTTGTATGTTGGTGTATGTCTCATTTACCAAATCTCTCACCATTGTAAGGGTTCTGTCGTTTTCTCCCAAAACTTTTTGAGGAGAAGTAGCATCCACCAATTGCTTGCATAGTTCGTTCCACTTACCTAACAAATCTTTTAGGTCATTTTGCAGGTCTTCTATGCTTTCATTTTCGGCATTGGTTCTAATGATTACGCCAAAATTTTCGGGTTTAATAGAAACAATAGCCTCTTTTAAACGCTTGCGTTCTTCTTGCTTTACAATTTTTTTGGAAATACTGATGCTACTATCAAATGGCATGAGTACAATAAACCTTCCGGCTAAAGATAATTCGCAGCTAAGGCGAGGTCCTTTGTTTGAAATAGGTTCTTTGGTAACCTGAACCAAAAGTTGTTGGTTACGTTTTAACAAATCAGTTACCTTACCACTTTTATTGATATCGGCTTCTAGGTGTTGTTTTTGGATGGAATGATCTTTAGGCCTGCTGCTGCGCAGCATCCTAGTAAATTTTTGGGTAGATTGAAATTGTGGTCCTAAATCAAGGTAATGTAAAAAAGCGTCCTTTTCATGTCCAACATCAACAAATGCTGCATTGAGACCAGGCATAATTTTTCCAACAGTTCCTATATAAACATCCCCAACTTGAAAGCTGCTGTCAACTTTCTCGTGGTGTAGTTCAATGAGTTTCTTGTCTTTAAGAATAGCAATATCTACCCCTCCCGAAGGGTTTGAATTGATAATTAATTCGTAATTCACTGCATAAATATGTTAGGCAATCAACCATTATTAGTTGTTGCAAGGTGAGGGAGGGTTAATAAAATAACTTAAGAATGGGGTGTGAACAGAAAAAGAAGTAAGCACTTAAAAACTTACTTCTTTTTCAATTCAAATTACTTCTTCTTGTGTCTGTTTTTACGAAGACGTTTTTTGCGTTTGTGGGTTGCAATTTTATGACGCTTTCTTTTCTTACCGCTTGGCATGTTAGTTTGATTTTTTAAGGTTATTAATACTGATTTCTATATTCTTCTTTGCCTCCTCATCAGGAACAAGTCCTTTAAAGGTTTCAAAACATTTTATTGCTTCATTTTTCTTCCCTAGCTGACTGTAGGCTTCGCCGAGGTAGTAATGAAATTCGGGGTTCATTGGTTGAATGCGAATCAATGTTTCAAAACGTGCGGCAGCTTTATCTACCTGCCCACTTCTCATTGACAACATTCCCAATGTATAATTGGCTTCAATGTTATTGGAATCTCTGCGCGTTACATCCTTTAACAACTGAACACCCTTCATGATATCTAAATCATTTTGGATATAACAAATTGCCAAAGCATTTTTTGCTTCAAGGTTCTCTGCATTTAGGCTAATTACTTTTTCAAATGCCTCGATGGCTTCTTTCGACGCATAAATTTGCATCGAAGTATCTTCGCAAGTTGCGGCAAATTCATAAAACCTAAAACCTGCGTTGAACCATGAGTTTTCATCGCCAATACGAGCAGCCACTTTATTAAAATAGTGAGCGCCTGCCAATTTAAAACCCAATGAATCCCAAGTAGCAGATAATCCTGCAATTTCAAAAATACGTGAATCAGGTTTGTTTGCCAACTCAGTTTGCGTTGCAATTAATTGCCAAGTTTCTGCATTAACAGAGTCCTTTAATCCAGCCAAATAAGCATTAAAATCGAATGGAGCATGGGTAACCGGAATTACCACACTTGCACTCTGTTCTGGATCTGGGGTGGATGATTTATAATTCATATAAACCAAAATTCCAACCAAGCTCAATAGAACTGCTATAATGATTATTTGAGCCTTGTTAAATTGCATTAATTATGCTTCTTTTAATGCTTGCTTAGCTTCAGCTTCTCTTTTTGCAGCTGTAGTTTTAACAACTTCACTTTTCTTGATTTTTTCAACAAAAGTTTTTGCAGGCTTAAATGATGGTATATAATGTTCATCAATAACCATAGCAGTATTTTTAGAAATATTACGAGCAATCTTCTTTGCGCGTCTCTTAATAATAAATGATCCAAAACCACGGAAATAAACATTTTTTCCTTCGGTCATGTTGTTGCGTACTACTTTAAAGAAAGACTCAACTACTTCTTGAACTTGATTCTTTTCTACACCTGTTTTAAGTGAAATCTCTTGGATAATTTCTGCTTTAGTCATTGTTAATCTGTATTATATGATTGATTATTTTTCTGTTTTTCCCTCAAATAGTCACTCATAAGGGGTTGCAAATGTATGTATTAGAACTGAAAAATGGAGTTTTTTTTATAAAATATTTCATTTTTCTTGCAAATCCTTTATGACACCTCAAAAAAAATTACTCAATTGGTACGGTTTGAACCAAAGAGACCTCCCATGGCGAAAAACGCGAGATCCATATGTAATATGGCTTTCAGAGGTTATTTTACAGCAAACTAGGGTGCAGCAAGGACTTCCTTATTTTGAAAAATTTTTGGCAAAATTTCCTTCAGTTTTTCTCTTAGCCTCTGCAAAAGAAGACGAAATTCTCAAACTTTGGCAAGGATTGGGCTATTACAGTAGGGCCAGAAATATGCACCATACTGCCAAAATTGTTTTGGATGAACACAAAGGACAATTTCCAGATTCATACAACGGTTTGATTCAATTAAAAGGAATTGGACCCTATACCGCCGCTGCAATCGCAAGTTTTGCCTATAATGAAAAGGTTGCTGTATTAGATGGCAATGTTTTTAGGGTTCTGTCTCGGCTATTTTGCCAGTTTGAACCAATTAACACTTCTTCTGGCAAAAAGGTATTCACAGAATTGGCTCAAACCTTCCTAAATTTAAAAGAACCTGCCCTTCACAACCAAGCTATGATGGAACTTGGGTCTTTGGTTTGCACTCCTACAAATCCCAATTGCGGAGAATGCCCTCTTCAAAGTACCTGCCTAGCTTATTCATTGGGTCAGCAAAAAGAATTGCCTGTTAAAGAAAAAAAACTTGTGGTGAAAAGTAGGTTTATGGCCTATTTTCATTTTGAAGTTGGCGAGTTTTTGGCTATTTATCAAAGACCAGCAGGAGATATTTGGCAAAACTTGTTCGACCTTCCTAATCTTGAAATGGATGAACCAAAGGAAATTCAATTTTGGAAGGAGGATTTGGAAAAAAAACGTTGGATTTCAAAAACTGACCAACTCACATTTAGATTTCAAAGAAAACATTTGCTCACCCACAGGAGAATATTTGCTAATTTCTACCACATTATACTTTTAAAAAGACCAAAATTGAACCTAAATGAAATTTGGATCAAAAAGAGTGAACTTGATAAATATGGCATTTCCAGACTATTAGACCATTATATAAAAAATGATACAATACAATGAGGTAAAGGATTGAAAAGGACCTATTTTAGCCGAAGATTTTAAACTGAACATTTATTTTTTTCTTCACTCAAATGCTAAGTTTTCCAAAAAAATCAAAAGTAAACAAACATGTCGCTGAATAAAGTAATGCTAATAGGTAATTTAGGGATTGATCCTGTAGTTAAATACCTAGAAAATAATAGGGTAGTGGCTCAGTTTACCTTAGCTACTAATGAAGCCTACTTAGATAAAAATGGGGAGCGCAAAGTTGAAACCGAATGGCACAATATTGAGATTTGGGATCAACTTGCAAAATCTGTAGACCAATTAAAAATGAAAGGCCTCCTCAAAAAAGGAACTCAGGTTTATGTTGAAGGAAAAATAAGAAGTGAATTGTACAAAGATCAGAACGGATTAGAGGTGATGAGAAAAAAAATTAAGGCTAATCAAGTTCAACTATTGGGTACAGCAAAACCTCCCGAAAAAAAGTCTAATGAGTCTCATACAGAGAATAATAATGTTTAAAAGTGGACAAATTGCCTAGTCAGTATTTTCTTTTGTAGCTGATTATGATTACTTTTGTGTCGAACACATTTAACATTTAACATGGACGAACCTCCTGTCGGTAACATATTTTTAGATTTATTTAACCCAGCCCTTGGCTCGTCTGATACAATAAGTATAACTTTTTCCTTGTTAGGAATCGCCCTCCTCATTTTTTTGTCGGCCTGCTATTCTGGCTCTGAAAATGCATTATTTTCTCTATCAAAAGCCCAACTGGAAGAGTTGGTAGAAGAAACCAATGCCACTTCAATTGCCGTGGATTTTCTATTAAGATACCCCAAAAGATTATTAGCCACCATACTCATAGCAAATACTTTCGTAAATATTGCCGTAGTACTAGTTACCACTTTCCTTTTTGGAACCATATTCAATTTTCATATTTACCCTTTATTTGGCTTTTTATTTGAGGTAATATTTGTTACTTTTTTAATTGTATTATTTGGAGAAGTAATTCCTAAAGTTTATTCGTTTCAGCACAATGTTAAAATAACCAAGTTGCTTGCTATTCCTTTGTTTTACACTTATAAATTGTTTCAACCTTTGGTTTATGTTTTAGAAAGAAGTACCAGTATTATTGACAAAAGAATCACCAAAAAAGGTCATATATTTTCTGTTGATGAATTAACACATGCCATAGAAATTACTTCTGAAAAAGATGCACCCAAACAAGAAAAAAACATCTTGAAAAGTGTGGTCAATTTTGGTAATACCAATGTAAAGCAAATCATGCGTCAACGACCAGATTTGGTTGGAGTTGAAATCAGCAGTGAATTTGGCCAATTGATGCTTCAAATAATTGATTCTGGTTACAGCAGGGTGCCAGTTTTTGAAGATAACATGGATCAAATTAAGGGTGTTTTGTTTACCAAAGATTTGTTACCACATTTAAATGAGCATTCAAATTTTAAATGGCAAGATTTAATTAGGCCGGCTTATTTTGTTCCGGAGAGTAAAAAAATAGACGACTTATTAAAGGAATTTCAAACCAAACGTATGCACCTAGCCATTGTGGTAGATGAATTTGGCGGAACCAGTGGATTGGTGAGTATGGAGGATATTGTAGAAGAGATTTTTGGAGAAATTCAAGATGAATTTGATGAAGATGAACATGTTTATACAAAGATAAACGACCATACTTTTGTGTTTGAAGGCAAAATGCTCATTAACGACATGTGTAAATTTATGGATGTGCCAGTTGATGATTTTGAGGATATAAGAAATGATGCCGAAACCTTAGGTGGAATGTTACTTGAGCTCAATGCACATTTGCCAAAAATGGGTCAAATAATTGCATTTCAAAATTATTCATTTAAGGTAGAGTCTGTTGATGCAAGAAAAATAAAGAGAGTTAAAGTTACGTTTGAACCTAATAATGATAGCCAGAACTAGTTTAATATGTATCACATTACTGTTACTTTTCTCTTGTAGAAATGAACAACAAACCACCCCTCGCCCTAGAGGATACCAAAGAATAGATTATCCTAAAAAAGAGTTCAAAAGATATTACCTCAATAATTGTCATTATAGCTTCGAATTACCTGCCTATGCAGAGGTAAAGCCTGATACCTATCCAGGTGCGGAGGAATGCTGGTACAATGTTTATTACAAACCTTTTGGGGCAACTTTACACTTAAGTTACAGGTTGGTTAAAGATAGAAAAGACCTTTTTAAATTATTGAATGATTCACGCGAAATGGTATTTAAACACGTAATGCGTGCCGATCAAATTGTAGAAAATTATATTGCTACAGATAAATATCATGGCATTTTCTATGAATTAGATGGAAGCACTGCAACCAATGCGCAATTTTATGTAACAGATAGCACCACAAATTTTTTAAGAGGCTCCTTGTACTTTGAATCAAAAACAAATCAAGATTCAATTGCCCCAGTTCTTAAGTTTTTAAAGGCAGATATGTTAAAACTCATTGAAACCCTTGAATGGGAAAAATGATTAGCGCAATAATGTAAAATTACCCTTCTTAATGTATTTTGATTCGTCCCAACCTGTATATTCTACGATATAGAAATATACATCGCCTTGAGTTGATTCTTCTTTGTAGGTGCCGTTGAAACCATCCTTCTTGTTATAAGTTTCAAATATTCTTTCACCCCACCTATTGTAAATTTGTAAGTGATAATTCTTTACAAACACTGGAACCATGCGGTAAATATCGTTGAGGCCATCACCATTTTGGGTAAATGCATTGGGCGCATACAATAACGGCCTTTGAATTAAATCTATGGTATTGGATCTACTAGTTTGGTTGTTACCAAAAATATTTTCAAAGGCCAAAATGCTATATTCATACAAACCATTATCGTAATTAAGCTGCTTATCAATTGCCATTAAAGGCTTATCAAACTTGGTAACGAATAAATTGTCTGTATAAATGCCAGGTTCTGTTTTTAAAACCTCATACTTATTAATTCCTTGTGCCCAATATTCATAAGGTTGCCAGCTCATGTTGTTTTCAAATGGGATGGCATCACCTTGTAATAAAATGGTACAAGCAATTTTGTTTTGAATACTGGTGTTTCCGCATAAATCAATATTAACTAATTGGTAGCAATAGCTGTGTTTATCCACATCAACATCCTCATCTATCATTACCGTATCAGTAAGGTTTCTAATTTCTATGTGCTGTTCAAAATTGCCGCTGCGCCCGGTTCTTTTTAAAATTCTATAACGCCAGAAACTATCTGCTTCTGCTTGTTCAAATACCAGGTTTACTTCTTTATCATTTACCACAGTAGCTGTATAAATTTCTAATGTTGGCGAAGGACTACTATTTGATTGCGCACAAGAAACCAAACTGGTATCTCCAAAATAATCGCAAACATCACTAGAGGTTAAAGAATAGCATACAGAAACATTTGAATTTATTGGGTAATTATCAATGTATTTTGTGGTGCTTAAATCGCTAAATGTGGCTATTATAGTACTTGCGCCATTTACCTTTCTCAATAAATATAGATTTTTACTCAAGGCCGATTTTTGAAACAAAGGCCACTCAATTGAAACAGAATCTGAACTTATTTTTTGTGGACAAAATGCTGTGGGTGGAGTTGATGGGATAGGGGGTATGATTACAAATTTAATCAATTTTTGGGCTAGCCTAAAATTAGGGCAGGCATTATCACGCGCAAAAATAATTAAATCAATTGTATCATTACTTATATCATTGCAATCAGGAATCCAGTTAACATTAAGCAGGGCAGCACCAAGCCCATTAGTAACTTTATAATTTCCCTCTTTTTGAGAAATAAATTTGCCACCTAGGTTCAAAAATAATGAGTCTTTGTTATTGGTTAACTCAAGAAAGAAATTTTGTGCAAAGGTGTCGAAAGCATGTAAGGTAAAAATCTCTGGTTGAAGATTAAGAAAAACATTGCTAGTGTCTTGGGTAAATAAACTACAAATAACTCTTGACGAATCCCCTGCACGCCTGCAACTGTTGAGGCTTATCATTTGATAACAATAATTGGTATTGAGGTTGTTAATGGCAATAACATCGTTATAGGTAGTGGTTAATTGGCTGTTAATCGAATCATAAACCTGCATATTTCCATTGTTCACGTTCCTGAAAATTTGGTAATTTAGGAAGTCAGAATTTGGTGTACCATTTAACCAAGATAGCTTAAGTGTATTATCGTTTATAACCCTAATGCACTCTGGAAATGGCGGTGCAATTGGTTCAGACAGAACCAAAATTTTTATTTTACCTAATACTTCATTTGGAACAGGACATGCATCATCTAAAACTTTTACTTCAATCACAATTGTATCTGGTCCAAAATCTGAGCACAATGTTTTCCAATCTAAAACTGCACTTACTAAACCTGGAACATTGCTATTTATAGTAATTTTAGCAGGGTTATTGGTTCGATCCAAAACTGCGCCAGTATAGGTCATAACAAGGTTGTCTCCGCTTGGATCATTGGCTGAGAAGTTATAGGTTAGGTTTTGACCAGCTATTACGGTTAAAAAAGTATCCTTAAAATTTGGTGGTATAATATATGTTCTCATATCAAACTTGAACATACCCAAATTGCATCCACCTAGATTGGGGTTAAAAGCTCTTTTGCTAGGGTTAATTCCTGAATAGGCTGTTTGGGTTGTAGGAAAATCATTTAATCCACCACAACCAGCACAAACCGCTTGGTATACTATGCCAGATTTATCAAAATGGCTGGTACCTCCATCAACATGTTCTTGACTTTGGCCACCTCCATAAAAACTTGCATACAGTAAGTTGGTAAAATTGGGACTCAAAGCCATTAAATAAAAATCAGAACCATCTGTTGTTTTTTGAAATGCATCAGCCGTGGTGGGAAATTGGAAAACATTGTCCATTCCATTGTGGTATGATTGATTGGTGCCACCTCCCCAACCACTCACATAAATTCGACCGCAAACATCTACCAAAAAGGCAGCGGGAGAAATGCTTGGCTCTGCGCCGGCTTTACCAAATGTTGTTGAAATTAATAAGGTAGTTAAGCTCGAATTAAACTTTTGTAAGAATTGTTTACCATTGGTAATCCCATAGGTGCCAGCACTTTTTGGCATATTGCCTTTGGTTTGACCCAAGGTATAGATATTATTTTGATCATCTGTTTGCACATGGAAGATTTGATCATAGGTGTTAGTGCCAGTGTATATGAATCTTTGCTTTACACCACTGCTCGAATATTTTGCTACAAAGCCATCTATATTGCCTTGGTATGGAAAGAGTGTTGTGCCAAATTGTAAATTATTACTGGTAGTACCTCCGCCAATGATGGGTTCATTTAAATTATTGATACAAATAGAATGTGCAGATTCATCGCCCGAACCACCAACAAATGTGCTAAATTGAATCAAACTTAATCCATTGTTTAGTTTAACTACATAGCCATCTTGCGAGCCGCCACCATATATAAATTGAGCAGCATTGATGAGCGGAATTCCTTGTAAGTGGGTAGATTTAGTGCAGGTTGAAATATAAATACTTCCAGATAAATCAGTCATAACTTCACCTCTGTACCAATCAGAATAATTATAGGGGAGTTGGTGTGTTTGGCTGAAAAACGGCACATGAGGTTCTCCATTGATACCATCATCTTGTGAGCCGCCAATGTAAGTGGATGCTAATAAAGAGGAGCCCGCATTGTTTAGTTTCATCACAAAAACATCGGAACCACCATTATAAGTTTTATCAAAGCCTGATGCAGATACCGGAAAATCACTTGAGTTGGTAGTTCCAAAAATGATGATTTCATTATTTGGTCCAACCGTAACACTATGTGGTTGTTCATTGTCTGTTCCACCAATGAAAGTTCCAAACAATAAACTTGTTCCGGTTGGGTTAAATTTTACGATGAATGCATCACGCGCATATTCTCCATTTAATCCGCTTCCACCAGCAAAGGTGAGGTCGTAAGCGCCAGTGGTTGTTGGGAAATTTGCTGCATAAACTGTTCCCGCTCCAAAGGCATTTCCCGCAGCATCATAGCTTGCGGCAAACCCAAAATTATCTGCTGCACTTCCAACATAGGAACCAAAAACCACAGCGGGATCAATCACTAGCGGTGTTTTGGGGTCATAGGTATCCAATTTAAATTTAACAACGTCTTTGTTCAAAACAAATTTTGTAGGAATCATTTTTTGAACCTCATTAAATTGCTGGTAACTGTAGGGTTCCTGTTCAACTAACTCTCCCAAACTGGTTGTTATTTTTAATTGATTTTTGTTTAATAGAAGTTCATTGGCGCCTAAATACTGCCAAGAAATTGCGCTTGGATCAGCCCCAACTTGCAAAATAAAATTAACCTTTATGGCGTCGCCTTGCGTAATTATTTCAAGGTCTGTTTTGGGATAAATATTCTTTAAGGTAATTTTTTTATAGGCATAAACATTACTTGCCCATTGAGAAGAATTGCCAACAAAAAAATTGTAATATTCCGCGCTCTTTAAATCCTTTAAAATTTGAGGATTTGGATTGGCATTCAGAAAATTAACTTTTACCGAGTGAAATTTTGCTTTCTTTATGTCTTTTCCATGTTGGTATTCATGAGTTGCCTCTTTATCAACGAAAAGATAAGTAAGGCAGTTTCTTTCAATGAATATGTTTCCGATGGGAATATCTGCTTTAAACAAAATATTTTCTTTCCATTGTCCTTTATTTTCCGTAAATTGAATGGCAGATTTAGGAAGATTTATAGCAAGCAATTCCTGCTGAAATACTAGCATTAGCAAGCAGTTCAGAGAAATAATTATCCAAAAGGACAGGTATTTTTGCTTTAAGTTCAAATAATGAGGTAAATATATACAAAATGACAAACAAAAATAAACCTAATTTAGTTGTTTTAAGTGGAGCAGGAATCAGCCAAGAAAGTGGATTGAATACTTTTAGAGACACAGACGGGCTTTGGGAAGGTCATAAAATTGAGGATGTTGCAACGCCAGAGGCTTGGCAGAAGGACAAATTAATGGTTCTGAATTTTTACAATTTAAGGAGAAAAGCAGTTTTGGATGCCATTCCTAATGCCGCACATTTAAGCTTAAAAAAACTAGAAGAACATTTTAGGGTACAAATTATTACCCAAAATGTAGATGATTTGCATGAAAGAGCTGGGAGCTCAAATATCATGCACTTGCATGGGAGTATTTTGGAAAGCAGGAGCACACAAAATCCCAGTTTAATTTATCTTATAAAAGGAGCCGATTTAAACATAGGAGATTTGTGCGAATTAGGCAGCCAATTGAGACCAAATATTGTATGGTTTGGTGAAGATGTTCCAATGATTCCACATGCAGCAGAATGGGTAAAAAATGCATCCATTTTTTTGATTATTGGCACCTCTCTTCAAGTATATCCAGCGGCAGGTCTAGTTAGGTATCTTCCTGCACACAAACCATTGTATATTATTGATCCCAAATCATTGCCAATATATAGAAATAGTCAATTGCGACATATCCAAAAAACAGCAGTGGAAGGTATGATTGAATTAGAAAAAATACTGATTGAAATGTTGTAATGATAGGAGTTAAAAAAATTGAGCAAATTATTGTTATTTTGAGCCTTGTTTAGCTTAAAAATTATGAATAAAAAAAATGAATTATCCATCGCTTTGATCCAAACATCTTTGGTATGGGAAGATTTTACGGCAAACATTCAACACATTCATAAGCAAATAATTTCTCTACCTAAAGAAATAGACCTAATTGTATTGCCAGAAATGTTTACAACTGGTTTTACCATGCGCCCAGAAATATTTGAGGATACCATCGAAAATGATACCCATGAGCACTTATTGAAATGGGCTCAATTAACTGGTGCAGCTATATGTGGCAGTCATTTGGCAAAATCTAATAGCCATTATTTTAATCGCTTTGTTTGGGTCGAACCAAACGGAAATAAATACTTTTATGATAAAGCCCATTTGTTTAGGATGGGTGAAGAACAATTGCATTACCAAAAAGGAAACAAAAGATTGATCATTGAATATAAGGGATGGAAAATTGCTCCATTTATTTGTTATGATTTGCGCTTTCCAGTTTGGATTAGAAAGACAAAAGAATTTGATTATGATTTATTGTTGTTTGTAGCCAATTGGCCCGAAAGGAGAATTGCACATTGGAAAGCATTAACTTTGGCTAGGGCTATTGAAAACCAAGCTTATGTTATTGCTGTAAATAGAATAGGTAATGATGGCAATGATATTTATCATTCTGGAGATTCTTGTTTAATTTCTCCTCAAGGAGAAGTTTTATATGCGGTTGAGCATGAGGCTGTAAATAAAATATTATGTATATCTTTTGATACTCTGGAAAAATATAAAGAAAGTTTCCCCGTTGGTTTAGATGCAGATAAGTTTGAAATTAGTTAAAGTTGCAACGATATTGCAACAGAATCAGTCCTAGATAAGTTAAAGAGAAAAAATAATTATGTTTAAAAAATATGTTTACGTGCTTTTTGCATTAGCCTTGCCAGTTTTGGGTTTATATGGTCAGAATAAACCGGCAGCAACTAAAACAATACCTCTGGTTGGCCAAGGAATCTTGCAGTTTGATTATGATCGATTTGATTTTGGAAATGTAAATGAAAAAGGAGGCAGGGTTTTTCATGATTTTAGATTTGTAAACAATGGGAAAGGGCCTATTAAAATAACCAATGTAATAACTTCTTGTGGGTGTACTCATTCAGAATGGACTCGCACGCCAATAAATCCTGGTGATTCAGGGATAATTCGTGCAAGTTTTGATCCAGATGGAAGACAAGGCAAATTTGATAAAACACTTACTGTTGAAACGGATGGCTCACCCACAAATCACAACTTGGTGATAAAAGGCCATGTTTACCCTGCCAAATTCAACTTTGCCGAAACCTACAAATACCAATATGGCAACATTGCTGTTGTAACCAATAACTTTAATTTTGCTGCCGTAAAAAGCAATGGATATGATTCAACCGAAATAGGCCTATACAATATGGGTAATAAAAAAGTTTATGTTTATAAAATTGAAACTCCTTCAAATATATTAACCACAAGGCCCTACGACCATATGCCTCCCAATACGGAGATGCGAATTCCATTAAAGTATTACCCTAAAGTACCAATTGAATATGGCCCCATTCGCCAAGAGTTTCGCATCTATACCAATGATGATTCGCTCCCAATTAAACGCTTTTTTGTTACCGCTAATATTGTAGAAGACTTTAGTATGATGAGTAAAAAAGACCTAAAAACGGCACCTAAACTTATCATGAAATCTAAAGAAGTTGATTTGGGAAATGTGCCACTTTTTAATACACCAACCGCCGTTTTTACCATCACCAATAAAGGTAAGAAAGATTTAATTATTAGAAAGATTGTTAGAAATTGCACTTGTTTAATCCCAGAAATGGAGCAAAAGATTATTCCTAAAGGTAAATCTGCTGAGTTAAAGGTGCAATATTCGTTGGTTAACATGGCCGGACCAGATTCAAAAACCTTAAAAATGATAACCAACGATCCCAATAATTCTGAGATTACGCTTACCGTTAAAATTAACGTTACAGAATAAGCTAAGGCCATTTTTTTTAGTATTTAATATTTTTGCCCTTCATAAATAAACGTAATTATGAATAAGATAGCAGTTGTGAGCTTAGGTTTTTTTGGCGGTTTGTTAGGCGCCATATTAATTGCACAATTTCAATCAAAACAAGTTGTACTAGAAACCTCAAATTTCAATCAATCTAATTTTTCAAATGTGAACTATACAGGTGCATCGGCATCAAGTTTAGATTTTATCAATGCCTCTAAAGCATCTACACCTACAGTAGTTTTTATTAAAACTTTAACCAATCAAAGGGCTTATCAAGATCCATTCAACGACTTTTGGAGTGGCATGGATTTCTTTGGAAGGAGAGGGCCAGTTGCTAGCTCAGGATCTGGTGTAATTTTAACTGCTGATGGTTATATTGTAACTAACTTGCATGTTATAAAAAATGCGGATCAAATAGAAGTGATCATGAACAACAATAAACAGTCGTTTAAGGCTACAGTTATTGGCTCTGATGCATCAACCGACATAGCCTTACTTAAAATTGAAGGTTCAAATTTACCACATATTGTGCTTGGTAATTCTGATCAGGTGGAAGTAGGTGAGTGGGTATTAGCTGTAGGTAATCCATTCAATTTGGCATCCACAGTAACAGCTGGAATTGTGAGTGCCAAAGGAAGGAATATCAATATTGTAAATAACCAATTTCCTATAGAAAGTTTTATCCAAACTGATGCTGCCATTAATCCGGGAAATAGCGGCGGTGCATTGGTTAATTTAGAAGGAAAGCTAATTGGCATCAACACTGCAATCGCCAGCAATACTGGATCTTATAATGGTTATGGTTTTGCAATCCCCGTTAATATTGTTGCCAAAATTGTTAAAGATTTGGTTGAATATAAAGAAGTTCAGAGAGGCTTTACAGGAATGGAGGTAAAGGATGTGGATGCTGCAAGTGCCTCCAGGTTAAAAATTAAAGACAATCATGGAGTTTTGGTTGATAAAATGCTTCCAGAAGGGCCTGCAGAGCTTGCTGGTATTAGACAAGGTGATTTAGTTATAAAAATCAATGATAAAAATATTGATAGTAAAGCTAATTTTGATGAACAAATTGCTTACCTTAGACCTGGCGATAAAATAGCAATTGCTTACCTAAGAAATGGAAAGGAAGAATTAAGTACCATCAAACTCATTAATAAGGAAGGAAATAATGCAATCCTCAAAAAAGGAACGGTGGTTTCTGAAAATTTAGCTGCCGAATTTCAACCAATTTCGAAAATTGAAAAAGATAAATTCGGAATTAATTTTGGCTATAGGGTTTCTAATATTAGGCAGGGAAGAGCAGCACAAATGGGAATCCAAGAAGGGTTCATTATTACTTCTGTAAATAGAAGAGAATTTGAGAAAGTGGAGGATCTTATAAAAGTTTTAGAATCTGCTCGCGGACAAGTTTCGATAGAAGGTGTTTTCCCTAATGGGGGAAGAGGGGTGTTCTCGTTTTATACATATTAAGTAAGAAAAAGTCATGATAAATTTTGAATATCTAGAAGCAAACAAAGACAAATTTAGGAACGAGTTTTTGAATGCTCAACCTTTCCCTCATATTGGTATTGACCAGATTTGTGATGAGGCTAAATTAACTCAACTATACAATCAAATTCCAGAGATTGATACGCCTAGTGCTGATTATGTTTTTGCCAAAAATAAATTTGAAAAAAGCAAATATTATGAGTTAGGAGGCCTATTCATGGAACTTCACGAAGATTTTATTAATCCAAAGTTTGGCGAATTGATTAGCTATATTACCAATGAAGATGTTTTTATCGATCCTACTTTTTATGGTGGCGGAATTCACCAAGGTAGAAATGGTAGCTTCTTGGACATGCATGCCGATTTCAATTACCATCCCCTTAAAGATAATTGGTTCAGGAATCTCAATTTACTGCTCTATATCAACAAAGATTGGAAAAAAGAGCACGGTGGAGAATTGAAATTGGAAGATGATAGAACAGGTGTAAAAACCGAAGTGGATGTTCCTTTTAATCGCTTAGCAATAATGCATTGCAGAAGTTACACCTTACATGGGTATGATCCAATTAATTTTCCTGAAGGTAAGGCTAGAACCTCAATAGCAGCCTATGCTTATACCATTCATAATAACCACAAAGAAGCAAGCAGAACAACAGTTTGGCATGTTAAAAAAGATTCGCCATTCAAGTATTTTCTATCTAAAATATGGGTGCCTGCAGTTAAGCTTAAGAGTATTTTTAGCAAAAGCAAAACAGCAGACCATTAGTTTATTTGATGAACAATCAGGTTATTTACAATCTAACAAAAAATGAATGGTTAATGTTGTTGTAGCTAATGGTGTTTTTTAGAATAATTTTATTTTGTTTTGGGTTCATTGTTCCTTCTTTTGCAAACTTTGCATTAGCCCAGAAAGCCAGTATTAGTGGCTATGTTAAGGATAGTTTAACTGGCGAAACCCTTGTTGGGGCTTCCATTAGAACGGAGGATGGATTGCATGGAACGGTTACCAATGTTTATGGTTTTTTTTCACTCTCAATTTCTAATCCTAAAATACCAATTATATGCTCTTATGTGGGTTATAATCCGAAAAGAATTCTTTTAAAAAAGGAGGTAAATGAAAATATTCAATTTGCCTTATCGCCAAAAGAAAGAGAAAGCAGAGAGGTAATAATTACTGGGGAGCGAAATGATAGAAATGTAAAAAGCACAGAAATGGGCCGAATAGAATTGAGTGGCGAAAAAATTAAATCACTACCAGTTGTTTTTGGCGAACCCGATGTGTTAAAAGCAATAACCCTGCTGCCAGGCATAAAAAGCGGAGGTGAGGCAAGTACGGGTTTTTATGTGAGGGGTGGAGGTCCTGATCAAAATTTAATCCTAATGGATGAAGCGGTGGTTTATAATCCTTCCCATTTATTCGGTTTCTTATCTGTTTTTAACTCTGATGCGGTTAAAAACATAGAAATTATCAAAGGTGGGATGCCTGCCAATTATGGTGGTCGTTTGTCTTCTATCTTAAACGTAAACATGCGTGAAGGAAACAACCAGCAGTTTAAATACAGTGGAGGTATTGGTTTAATTTCCTCCCGTTTATCTGCCGAAGGACCAATAAAGAAAGGGAAAAGCAGCTTTCTTATTTCTGGTAGAAGAACCTATATTGATATTTTTGCTAGGCCTTTTTTGCCCGACGAAATTAAAGGAAATAGCTACTACTTCTATGATGTAAATCTGAAGTTAAATTTTATCCTAAGTCCCAAAGACCGAATTTATGTTTCTGGTTACTTTGGAAGAGACATTCTTGATTACAAAAGCCGAACCAATAGCGCGGTTAATTTCAATTTTGGTTGGGGCAATAGTACCGCCACTTTGAGGTGGAACCATATTTTTAACGCCAAACTTTTTAGCAATACCAGTATCATTTTTAATAGGTACGAATTGTTCAATGATTTTAAGTTTGGCGCAGGAGGTTTTAATGTAAGAAGCAACCTATTGGACTGGAATCTTAAAAATGATTTTACCTATTACCCCAACGACAAACATCAGATTAAATTTGGCTTCAATTACACCTTCCATACCTTTCAACCTGGTATTTTAGCCGGCAATATTGGTTCAGCCAAAATTACTGAAACCATTAATAAACAATACGCACATGAATATGCTGCTTATGCATTAGATGAATGGAAAATCAATAATAGGTGGTCTGTTAATTATGGTTTGAGGTTGGTTGCCTTTCAATTGGTTGGGCCCTACACCCAGAAAGAATATGATAACGATACCCAACTGCCAAATGGAAAGTCTTTCTCATACGGACGAAACGAAACAATAGCATTTTACCCAAGATTAGAGCCAAGATTTAATTGCAATTACCTCATCAATGAAAATTCTAGTATCAAAGCATCCTACACACAAACCTATCAATTCTTGCACTTAGCAACAACCTCAGGTGCTCAATTTCCTGTTGATTTATGGGTGCCAAGTAGTAAGTTAGTAAAACCTCAGATGGCAAGGCAATATGCTATTGGTTATTTTAGAAACTTTAGAGAGAATGCTTATGAAACTTCGGCGGAAGCATACTATAAGCCCATGAGAAATCAAATTGAGTTTAAGCCAGGTGCTTCCTTATTTTTCAATCAAAATTTAGAGAATGAAATGGTTTTTGGACAAGGAACAAGTTATGGCTTGGAGTTATTTCTAAAAAAGAAAACAGGTAAATTTACAGGTTGGGTAGGCTATACTTGGAGCAAAAGTACAAGACAATTTGATGAATTAAATGAAGGCAAACCCTTTTATTTTAGGTATGATAGAACACATGATATGTCAGTTTTAATCAGCTTTCAAATTAACAAGAAATGGGCTGGAAATGTTGTATTCGTTTATGGAACGGGCAATGCGACAACCTTGCCAGATTCAAGATATGCCTATAGATATGGCATAGATCCAGTTACTGGTGAGCCAGATTATATTTTCATAGATAAGTATTCATCAGTTAATTCTTTTAGGTTACCAGCTTACCACCGTGCCGACTTGTCATTTACGTATAATCAAATTCAAACTAAGAAATTTGAGAGCTCTTGGAATTTTAGTATTTACAATGTTTATAATAGAGCAAATCCTTATTTCATTTATTTTTTACCCGATATAAAAAGCCAAACCGTAAAAGCATACATGGTTTATTTGTTTCCAATTGTTCCTTCTGTTCAATGGAATTTTAAATTCTAAATTCATGAAAAAAGCAATAATTAAATATGTGATTCTTTTTATAGCAACCCTGCAATTGGCAGCATGTGAGAAAGAAATTAAAATTAATATTCCTGCTTCAAAAGAGGAGTTAGTGGTGGAGGCATCCATCAATCAACTTTCGCCCACATTGAACTATGTTATTTTATCAAAAACCATGGATTATTTCAACCCCAGTTTGAGCCTTTTAGCTGTGCGAAATGCCAAAGTTTTTATAACAGAAGGAAACATTGTAGGAAACGATACCATTTATAATATTGCCAATCAAACCCAATTTTTTGATTTAGTGGATTCTCTTTTCCCTGGCATTTATGTGAATCCATTATTTATTGGAAAGGTTGAAACGCCCTACAAGCTTGATGTTGAGCTAGTAGATGGTAGAAAAATTACTAGTAAAACCTTTATTCCAAAACCAGTAGTAATAGATAGCATGCATTATTGGTTCGAACCAAATAATAAAGATACCAACGCATATTTTTACCTTCAATGGCAAGATGGCCCAGAACAGAATAATTATAGAGTGGTGCTTAAAAGAGGATTTATTCCTTTTCTTTCTGGTTGGGGTTATGGCGATAGATTCTATTCTTTTGATGATGCCTTAATCAATAACCAACCTCGACCATTTTTAATGCTCAATCCATTTAAATACGGCGATACCGTAAATATTTATCTATCACAAATAGGGCGTCCAGAATACCTCTTTTGGGATTCATTTAGAAACGCAGCCAATAACGGCGGACCTTTTGCAACACCCGTATCAGTAAAATCTAATGTTACCGGCGCCATTGGCTCATTTACTGGATATGCTTTAACACAAGAGCAAATAATTTTGAGATGATTTTCATCCTTACTTGGCAACCACCATGGCTAAATAAAGATTTCTAGCTCATTTATTTTCCACCAACATCTTCATCTTTTTACTTACCCAATAAAAAACTTACGCCTACAGAATGATGCCATAACTGATCATAAGAAAATCTGGTATATTTTGTTGAACCTTCTACCTTGTCGCCATTCGTCCAACCATAATAAGATTGAATATTGATATAAAATCTTTCCTCACATTTTATATTCAAACCAATTCCAAGAGGAATTACCAAATCTAGAGTTCCATCTTTACTAAAGTCATTTCCACTATTGTAATCTGTGTACCTGGTTCCAATTCCAGTCAAAAAATAAGGCGTAAACCTTGCAAAATCCTTTGCCATAAATTTCCAACGAGCAGTAACATCTGCATAAGTAAATTTAGCGTTATAATAATAATCTATATTTCTAAAGTATCCTTCTTCCCCTCTTAGTAATGACATGTTCAAGTCAAAACTGGTATTTAAATACCTCGAAGCATTTAATCCCACATAACCAGGTTTGCTATTAGTAGTTGTGATTTTATTGTTTGTATAAATTCTATTTGATCCTAAGTCAAATTTTAAAAAACCATTCCCTAGATCCCCATAATATTCTGAAATTCCAAAATTAAGCCCCAAAGCCCATCTGTGGTCAGCAGTTTGAGCCCTTAACATTTGGCCAAGACCAATAACTAAATAGGATAAAAATAGTAGTTTTTTCATGTTTGTAATTACTAAGTTGCTAAAATATCGATTTAATGAGAAAATAAAAATCAAATACATCAAATTTTTAATCTTTCTTTTAAATGAAACTTGATTTATATTTTATTTATGTTTGAATTAAATGAAAGGAAGCAACTGTGTTTAGTGTTTTTATAATTGGTACTGGAAGATTGGCCAAAAATTTAGCCAATGCATTTAAAAAAAATGGTATTGAATTAAAGGGTGTTTATTCAAAAACTTTGAGTCATGCCAAAGAATTCTCAACATTGTTTAAGATTCCTTGTATAGCTGATTTGGCTGACATTCCAGCCGATTGCGACGTTTATATTCTTGCTGTTTCTGACCAAGCTATTGAGGAGGTTTCTAATCAATTAGAGGTGAAAGGAATTGTGGTGCATTGCTCTGGAATGGAATCAATAACGGTATTGAATAAGCACAAGCAAACAGGTGTTTTTTGGCCCATTCAAACTTTTAGCAATAATTATTATGCTAATTTTTCTAATAACCCCATTTGCATTGAATCAAATGATGCCAACGATTTGAGGATTTTGGAGTTTCTCTCTGATAAAATTTGCGCTAATGCAATTTTTGTAAGTGAAATTCAAAGGCAACAATTACACCTATCTGCTGTTTTAGTTAATAATTTCACCAACCATTTATTTGTATTGGCACAAAAATTCTTAGAAGAAAATGACTTGCCCTTCGAGATTCTTAAACCATTGATTCATGAAACTGTTTCAAAACTTGAAATGTTAAGTCCAAGCTTGGCGCAAACTGGGCCTGCTTTAAGAAATGATTTAGGGACCCTCCAAAAACACCAAGAACTATTAGCTCATCACCCAAGCTTATTAAGCATTTACAAACTTTTAAGTGAAAGTATTTTACAAAATAAATCCTAAGTTTTTTACGTTATTTGTAATTCAAAGATGAAAAAGCTTTTATTTTTATTTGCATTAATTTTATGTTCAAACAGTGCCTTTTGTACCCGCATACTGATACCGATGGATGAGGAACAAAAGAACCATTTAAAGGCTTATGGAATTTCATATTGGGTACTTAAAAAAGACCTTGAAGTCAATTGGCTGCTCAATTACAAAGGTGGTAGCTTTATGTTTTTGTACAATGAATTGCTCGAAAAAGAATGTAAGGTAAGAGGGGTCACTTATGATATAATCAGTGAAGGGCAGGTAACAGAAATATTAATGGAAATAGCATCTCCCGAGGTAAATAAAGAAATGGTACGTTTACTAAAGGCTCCAAAAATTGCAGTATATTCTCCTAAAACAAAACAACCCTGGGACGATGCAGTTACATTGGTGCTTACCTACGCTGAGATTCCTTATGAAGTTGTTTATGATGATGAAGTGCTTGATGGAAAGCTAAGTTTATATGATTGGCTTCATGTGCACCATGAAGATTTTACCGGTCAATTTGGAAAGTTTTATTCTAGTTTTGCCAATGCTGCTTGGTACCAAGCCGAAGTAAGAGAAAATGAATCAATGGCCGCCAAACATGGCTTCTCAAAAGTTTCTGAGCTTAAACTTGCAGTTGCAAAAAAGATCAGAGATTATGTTTTTGGTGGCGGATTTATGTTTGCCATGTGCAGTGCAACAGATACCTACGATATTGCTTTAGCAGCAGATGGTGTTGATATTTGTGAGCAAGTTTTTGATGGAGATGCTGCCGATTGGGCTGGTGATAAAAAGCTTGATTTTGGCAACGGGTTCGCATTTAAAGATTATAAATTGTATTATGATCCTATGATTTATGAGCACAGCTATATTGATGCCATGCAAGGCACAAGGCCAGTTTCAGAAGACAATGATGTGTTTTCCTTATTTGAATTTAGCGCTAAATGGGATATGGTTCCTGCGATGCTCAATCAAAATCATACCAGCACAGTAAAAGGTTTTTGGGGTCAAACCACTGCATTTAGAAAGGCTTTTATCAAAAGTGATGTGCTCATTTTGGGAGATAACAAATCGCTCAATGAAGCTCGCTACATTCATGGAACTGCGGGCAAAGGCACCTGGACTTTTTATGGTGGCCATGATCCAGAAGATTACCAGCACCAGGTAGGAGAGCCGCCAACTGATTTAAGTTTGCATCCCAACTCACCAGGTTACCGACTCATTTTAAACAATGTTTTGTTTCCTTCGGCCCAGAAGAAGAAACAAAAAACCTAAACTTGTTAAATTGTAATTTTAGCAAGTGTCGTTTTAGGTTTGCGCTATAAAAAATATTCAAAAAAATAGGCTAGATTATTCAATGATATTTTAGCTTATGATTTGAGCGCAAATAGTAATTGCTTTTTTAAAACGGTTTGAACCCAATTGCTTCTCGGCATTCATTTATAGTTTTATTTGCACTTTCAGAAGCTTTTTCTTTGCCAATTTGAACCACTTGTTTCAGTAGCTGATGATTGGCGTCAATCTCTGCAATTTTCTCTCTTATGGGGGTTAAAAATAGTAACATGTCCTCAGCCAAATCTTTCTTAAAATCGCCATACCTGATTGCACAATTGCTATAAAGATTTTGGTAGTGCAAGAGTTTGTCTTCACCAGATACAATCTTCATTAAATCAAACAAATTTTGAACCGCATCGCTTGGCTTAGTATTCAATTCGGTGGGCCCTGTGTCGGTAACTGCTCTACTCAATTTTTTTCTAATCAACTCTGGTGAATCAATCAAGTTAATTACATTACCATCACCGTCACTCTTACTCATTTTCCCGCCTCCTTGCAAGCCTGGTATTTTAACCAATTCCTTGCCATAATTAAAGGCATAAGGTTCAGGAAAAATTGCCTTTTCATATATTCTATTGAACCTATTACCAAAGGTTCTGGCCATTTCTAAATGTTGTTCTTGGTCTTTACCAACAGGCACTTTGGTAGCTTTGTGTATAATAATATCTGCAGCCATTAAAACTGGATACGTTAGCAAACCAGCATTTACGTTATCTGGCTGACTCCTAACCTTATCTTTAAAAGAAGCCACTCTTTCCAATTCACCCATGTATGCATGCATGTTGAGCATCATATATAATTCAGGAATTTGTGGTAAATCACTTTGAATGTATAAAGTGCAAGCCTCAGGATTTAGTCCGCATGCCAAGTATTCAACCAAAACTTGACGAACATTGTTGTGTAAATCTTTCGGATTTGGATGTGTGGTTAAGCTATGGTAATCTGCAATAAAGAAAAAGCAATTGTGCTCATATTGCATTTTTACAAAATTGGTAACAGCACCTAAAAAATTGCCTAAATGCAAGTTCCCGGTAGGCCTTATTCCACTAACTATAATCTCTTTATTCATAACACCTACAAATTAAAGAAATTTCTTTGGCATCTGCTTAACCAATTTAATCCTAGTTTTCAACTTTAAAAAAAGGAGTGTGTTAAATGATTCACTCTTAACTTTTAGGTTGCCCAATGGTAAATTCAATAGATTTCCAGAGTTTATCGGCTGTTTTATCCCAAGAAAAATTAAGCTTTCTTAAGTTGCCTTTAGCAATTAACTCTTGCGCTAAATGTTTTGATTGAAATAACTCTAGCATTTTAGCACTGATATCATTCACATCAAAAGGATCAAAATACAATGCTGCATCACCAGCGATTTCAGGCATACAACTGGTGTTACTGCACAATATAGGTGCTTCACATTGCATGGCTTCAATTAACGGAATGCCAAAGCCTTCGAAGTAGGATACAAATGCCAAAGCAAAAGCGCTTGCCATAATTTGCTCTAATTCGGTTTGATCCAATCTCCCTGCAATAATTATTTCATCTTTAAAGGAGGATGCATCGATTGCCTTAGAAATTTCGCCTTCACCCCAAAAGCTGCTGCCAACCAATAATAATTGGTAGTTTGATCCGCTATTTAACTTAAAAATATTGAAAGCTTCTATTAATCTTACCAAATTTTTTCTTGGGCTTTGTGAGCCAACAAATAAAAAGTAATTTTTACCATGAGAATACTTATCTCTTACCTCATCCTTTTTAACTTCCTCAATAACTTTATATCCTTCATTGATGCCATTGTATACCACATCAATTTTTTTTGGGTTCAAACCGAAATTATTGATTAAATCTTTTTTGCTAAATTCAGAAACAGTAGCCAAATGACTGGCTTGTTTGGCAAATTTTGGAAAGAACCAATTATAATATTGGCTATAGAAAAACCTCAAATCTTTTGGATAATGTAAAAAATTAATATCGTGAATTACGCCAAATTGTTTGCATTTACTGCCTAAAACCAATAAGCCATCTGGTGCTAAAAACAAATCGGGTTTTAGCTTTTTTAATACTCGCATCACCGACCATTGGTAATAAATTAAATATAAAAATGGATGCCTTGCAGGTGGAAATAAAACCAAAGGGGTAACATTTTCACTGAAAATAAACTCGTCAGAATAAGGTCTATCAAAAAGAAAAGTGAATTCAACTTCAGGATGCTGTTGGGTAATTCTCTTTAAACTTTGAAAGGTAAACCAGCCAATACCATCCAATTTATTGGTAATAAGCGAGCGTGTATTGACAACAATTTTCATCTCATGCAATTATAATTCTTTATTTTTTTAATTAGTGCTAATATTGATAACAGAATAAAATGTTTTATCCCATTAAAAATAAAAATATGTGTTACCATGCCTCAGTAGGTGCAACGTATAAACAATTGGAATTGGAATACGAACGACCATTTTTAGGTGATTTGTTTCCCTCATTTTATAATCCCAATGAGATAGTTGGCTTTCATTTAAATGGGTTCGATCATCCTTTATTGCCCATTATTACAAACGAATTACCTAACAAAATTCAAATGTTTAATTGGGGATTAATACCAAATTGGACTCTTGGAATAGCAAACGCTCAAAAAATTCGTAGCAATACTTTAAATGCTAAATCTGAAACAGCTTTTGAGAAACCTTCATTCAAAATTCCCATTAAACAACAACGCTGTCTTGTATTAGCTACCGGTTTTTTTGAATGGATGCAAGTTGACAATAAAACAAAAATTCCCTATTATATTCACTTAAAAGATGCTCCCATTTTTGCTATGGCAGGAGTTTATGATTCTTGGAAAAACGATGCAGAAAATAAAACTTATAATACGTTTTCTATTCTAACAACCGAGGCAAATAAAACAATGGCACAAATTCATAATACTAAAAAAAGAATGCCGCTAATTTTACCCAAAAGCCAAGAAAATCAATGGCTCAATGCGAATGCGACGGATGAAAATATAAAAGAAATAATGCGCCCAATAGAAGATAGCTTATTAGAAACATGGACAATTTCAAAGCTAATAACATCCAAAAAAGAACTGAGCAATGTACCTGAAGTATTGCTTCCTTTTAATTACCAAAAACCATTAGACCTATTTTCTTGATCTAAAAATTTGTTGCAAAAAAAAGCCCCTTCATTTTGAGAAGGGGCTTTTTTATCAAGCGTGCATTCTGTTTTTCTTTTCTAGTAACACGTCTTTTGATTCAACGTGATCTGGATCTGCTACACAGCAATCAACTGGACAAACAGCAGCACATTGTGGTTCTTCATGAAAACCAACACATTCAGTACATTTGTCGCTAACAATAAAATAAGTGTCTTCGGAAACTGGAGCATTCCTTTTACTTGCATCTACAGATTCTCCATTGATAGATACTGCACCGCTAAGGTTGTTTCCATCTGCCCAAGCCCATTCAGCTCCAGCTTCATAAATTGCGTTATTCGGACACTCAGGTTCACAAGCTCCGCAATTAATACATTCGTCGGTTATAATAATAGCCATATTTAAAAATTTTTATAGGATGATAACAACTGCAAGTTTAGTTTTGTTGACGCTTTCAAAAAAATAGAATCAGTCTAAATTGTATGAATTATTCACAAAGAGTAGAGTTATTTTCAAAATTAGGAGACAAATTCCAGCAGCTAAATGCGGAAACACCTCTTTTACAGCAGGCTTACCTTTTTAATAATTGGTTTACCATTGATATGCAATTAAAGTCATTTTATGCTTGGGCAAAACTTTTAACCAATGAAAACCTTGAAAAATGGCTCAAATCTTATCCAAATTTGGATCAAACCGAGCCCAAAACAGTTGCCATTATCATGGCTGGCAATATTCCTTTAGTGGGTTTTCATGATTTATTATGTGTTTTAATAACTGGAAACATTGCCTTGGTTAAACCAAGTAGTGATGATACCAAATTAATGGAATGGGTAATCGCACAAATCATCGAGATAAACCCAGAAATGGCTAATTTTATTAGGTTTGCCGAAGATCGTCAAATGAAAAACTTTGATGCCGTAATTGCAACAGGTAGCAATAATAGTCACAGGTATTTTGAATATTATTTTAAAGACAAGCCAAGTTTACTTCGCAAAAACAGGAATAGTTTAGCTGTTTTAACCGGTGAAGAAACGCCTGAAGAATTAGATTTATTGGCCGATGATGTGTTTATGTATTTTGGCATGGGTTGCAGAAATGTTTCAAAACTTTTGTTGCCACATGGGTTTAATTTGGAGCCAATTTTTTTAGCATTTGAGCGCTATAAAGAGGTAATCAACCATAACAAATATGCCAATAATTATACTTACCACAAGGCATTATTTTTAATGAACCAAGACCTTCATCTGGATAATGGCTTTTTAATTGTAAAGCAAGATAACTCGCTTTCATCGCCATTAAGTGTTTTGATGTTTCAGTTTTATGATTCACAAGAGGAAATTAACTCCTATTTATCAAATCATGTTGACCAAATTCAATGCGTGGTTGGTTCAGACCAAAACAAAGGATATGTTCCATTTGGGAAGTCTCAGCAACCAGAATTATGGGATTATGCAGATGGGGCAGATACAATTGCTTTTGTAACTTCAATTAATTAAGAAAACCAGAATTTATAAAGCAAGTTTCAATAATACTTGCTGCTTCAATTTCCATTGGTTTGAACCTATCTAAAATTGGATTTATTTCTGTTATCTCAAAAGCACAAAGGTTTGGCAGTTTCAGAAAAGCACTTAATAATTCAATGGCATCTTCTTTGGTGAGGCCATCCGGAACTGGTGTGCCGGTACCAGAAGAAATATTTGGATCAAGGCTATCAACATCAAATGATACAAGGATTTGGTTGCAATGCGATAAGTGTTGAATTGTATCTTCAATAATGTTTTTGATACCGAGAGTTTTTCTATTTATTGGTGTATAATGTTTGATGTTTAAAACAGCCAAGCCATTAATTTCCTCAACCTCCAAATCTCTCAAGTCTATAAATACTAAATCGGTGGGCAACAATTTAGGACTAATACTTTTTGACCCCAATTCAATCATTTCTTTCCATTTAGAAATGGTTTCTTTATCAACATTATTTTTGGTGTTTAACTGATCTGTTAAGCCTAAAGCAGCAGCTAAAGGCATACCATGTAAATTTCCACTTGGAGAGGTATAAGGTGTATGCAAATCTGCATGTGCATCTATCCAAATAACTCCCAGTCTATTTTCAGGGAAACAATTTTTATAGGCGCTAATTGCTGCCAAGCCATTGCTGTGATCCCCGCTAATGATAAAAGGTATATTCCCTTCAATAAATATATTTTCAATAGCAGCAATGGCCTTGTTTTCTGAGTAAAGAACTGCATCAATGTTTAATGCAAATACAGATTCATTGTTCAAAGGCTGCTCCGAAGTATTTACTACTTCTACGGGTATATTTTTTAATAGATCAATTGGTAATTCTTTTAACAAGGCTTGGGGACCTAATTTCGCCCCTTTTTTTCCAGCACCAAAATCTGATTCAATCGTAACAATTTTTACATTTTTCACAAAACCTCCTAAGACGGTATGGCGGCAAATATAGGTGAAAGGATTGAGCACATCAACTCAACTTTAACCACAGCGAAAAATTTGATTCTGAAAAAAACATGATTTTTTAATATAAAATAACCTTTTCGTTTCATTAAAATTGTAGAAATATTGAACCTTGACAACTTTAAACATAAAAAATAGGTATACCGACCTAATTCATCAAACTTTTTTCTTTCCTAGACATGGGTTTGAGGTAATTGAAAATCAATTACATTTCAATGGGGTTAACCTGGTTGGATTGATCAACCAATATGGTACGCCTTTAAAATTCACCTATCTGCCGAAAATTAACTCCCAAATTGAAAAGGCCAGAGACCTGTTTGGCAAGGCATTTGAGAAATATAATTACCAAGGAAAATACAATTATTGCTATTGCACTAAAAGTTCCCATTTTAGTTTTATTATGGACCAGGTATTAAAAAGTGGGGTTGATTTGGAAACTAGCTCTGCTTTTGATTTATCAATCATTTCTGTTTTAAACAAGCGAGGTGCATTTAAAAAGGACCAGTACATTATCTGTAATGGCTATAAAACTGAGCAATATGCTCAAAACATGGCCAAGTTGGTGGACGATGGTTTTGAAAACCTGGTTTGTGTGTTAGACAACCCCGATGAGCTTGATTTAATTGATAAATATACCAAAAAACCAACAAATTTAGGAATCAGAATTGCAACAGAAGAGGAGCCAAATTTCTTGGTTTATACTTCTAGATTGGGCATGAGTCACAAGAAAATTATCAACTTATATGAAACCAAAATTAAGGAGCACCCTAATTTCAGGTTAAAAATGTTGCATTTTTTTGTGAATTCGGGCATCAGAGATACCACCTTTTTTTGGAGTGAGTTAACAAGATTGGTCAATGTTTATTGCGATGTGAAAGAGGTTTGCCCCGAACTTGAAACCCTAGATATTGGAGGAGGTATGCCAATTTATACCTCTTTAGGGGTGGAATTTGACTACGCCTATATGATTGATCAAATTGTATACTACATCAAAGCAATCTGCGAAAACAGGGGAGTGCCAGTTCCTAATTTATTTACAGAATTTGGTTCATTTACTGTGGGTGAAAGTGGTGGAATGTTATATTCTATCATAGGACAAAAAGAGCAAAACGACAAGGAGCTTTGGTACATGATTAACAGCTCATTTATAACTACACTTCCAGATACTTGGGGGATTGGGCAAAAGTTTATTATGTTGGCTGTTAATAATTGGGATAAAGAGTTTCAACGCATCAATTTAGGTGGACTAACATGCGATAGTCAGGATTTTTACAATTCAGACACCAATACCAACCAAGTTTTTATGCCAAAATACAAAGAAGATGAGGTTTTGCACATGGGTTTCTTTCATACTGGCGCCTACCAAGAAAGCTTGGGAGGCTATGGAGGCATTCAGCATTGCTTAATTCCTGCCCCCAAACATATTTTGATTGATAAGGACGAGGAAGGAAATATTGTTTCAAAAGTTTTTGCAGAGGAACAGAACCAAGAGAGTATGTTAAATATTTTAGGTTATTAATTTGTTAAAAGAAGAAAAGTTATATATTTGCACAAAATTAAAATTATGGCAACCACTCGTTTGAAAAGAAAAGGTAGAAGAAATAAAACTGCTTCCGTTTTGCGTAAAATTGGAATTAAAGTAAATACCCAGTTGGTAAAAATTAAATCACCTAACGCTGAGCGTACTGTTATTTTAGAAGATTAATTCTTCGTACATGAAATTAAAAAGCCGTTGATTTTCAGCGGCTTTTTTTATGCCTTTAAATCAAAGGTTTTAAATGTGATTTGTATTAATTAGAATTTTTGAAAAAAAAGGTCCTGCTATTGCAGAACCTTTAGTGCCGTGAAGGAGACTCGAACTCCTATACCCTTGCGAGCACCACCCCCTCAAGGTGGCGTGTCTACCAATTTCACCACCACGGCTTCAACAAACAAATATCCTGCAAAAAGCTGAATATGCCAAAATAATATTATTTATAATTTTTTTGATATCGCTCAGTTTAGTTGTTTAAAACATTTTTCACTATTTAATTTGTTAAATTCTAATTTAGTAAACTATTTAATGAGCAATGAACAATCATTTCACAATTCAATCTGAAGCATTAAGTGTTACTATTTCATTAAAAGGTGCCGAATTGATTTCGGTTAAAGACAAGCAAACTGGATTTGAATTTCTGTGGGACGCAAACCCTTCTGTTTGGAACAGGCATGCACCGGTATTATTTCCAATTGTTGGGAAGTTAAACAACAATACCATCAAAATAAATGGTAAACAATATGAAATGAACCAACATGGATTTGCCAGAGATTTGGTGTTTGAACCAATAGAAGTATATGGCGATTTGCTGAAGTTTATGCTTGAATCTAACGATGTCTCAATCGCTAAATACCCTTACCAGTTTAGGTTTTTCATTACTTACCAATTGACAGGTAATTCACTTAAGGTTTCATATAGTGTATATAATTTGAATGAAGAAAACTTGTATTTTTCTGTTGGCGCTCATCCTGGTTTTAAGCTGCCAATACCCCAATTAGAACACTATTTTATTGAGTTTGAAAAGCCAGAAAATTTAGTTAGACATTTATTGTCGGACGGACTTTTAAACGGAAAAACAGAAATCATTGGTTTGAGCCAATCAATTTTACCCTTGTCGAACGAGCTTTTTTTGAAGGACGCGGTTGTATTCAAAAATTTAAACAGCTCTTGGTTAAAATTGGTTCAGACCGAAAACAATTATGCCATAAAATTAAATTTTGAAGGATTTCCTTTTATGGGCATTTGGACAAAAGCTGCTCAGGAAGCATTTATTTGCTTGGAACCTTGGCAAGGCATAGCTGATAATATAGGCTTTGATGGAGAGATAAGCGACAAAGAAGGGATTCAATGTGTTGCTGCAAATGATGCGCTCAGTTTTGATTACGAACTGGGTTTTTTCGCAGGATAATTTATAAACACAGCAAAATAGATTGCACCTAAACCATAAGCCAGAATATCCCAAACATCAGCAGTATAAGCGCTAATGAGTTTTGGGAAAATGAGTTCAAAAACTATTGAAAAAACAAGCCATGCTGCGAAAATTTGGCCTTTTTTAAACGAAAATTGGTCAAAAATAATGGCTTGCTGAACAATTAAGGCTGAACCTAAATAAATGGGAATTAATAAAAAATCATCTAAATAACTATTTACCCATTTTGGCGAGTAGTTGGTGCTTTGAATGATTTTGTCAAACACAAAGGCCAAAACCACCAACCAGTAGGCAAACCTATTCATTTTATCCTGGCATAATGGCCAATATAGTAATGATAATTACGAAAAATACAACCATAACTGCCTGACCACTTTGCACCGCTTTTTCTGCAAAATACCAGACTTTACTATCGTTTGATTGCTTCAGTTTTACCCACTTCATAAGAGGGGTGCCTTCTTTTTGCTCAATCTCCAATTGAGCCCTTTCTTCGCGGTATTTCCTATCTAAAATTTCACCACAATGGATGCAAAATGCTTTCTCACCGTCAGTCCAGTTCTGACAATGTTCACATTTTTTAATTGATTTAGTTTCTTGGGAAGAGTTCATTGAGTCTTTTTTCTCGGTAGGCAAATATCTGTTTCACATTCCGATCTACAAAGAGCCAATGAAGAAAAGGTGCAATTATCCATCCTTTTGATTGATAAATAATGGTATCTGTCATTTCTGTTACCCCATTTTTTTCAATAAAAGAATGCGTGTGATCCCAAATAACATATGGTCCTGACAACTGATGGTCTGCAAATTGTTGAGGTGGATTCCATTCTGTAATCTCCGTTTTCCAAGAAAAAGGTATACCAAACAACTTTATCCTATAATCTATTAATTGACCCTTTTTCATTTCAATAGGCAAGGGAGATAAGATTTTGAACTCCAGGTTATCAGGAGTTAGTTTGTTTAGGTTCTCTGCCTTACTAAAGAATTCAAATACTTCTGGGAGTGGGCGATCTATTTTGGTTGTAAATTTAACGGTCTTACTTTTCATAATCATATAAATAGAATAGGGTATAGAATTGTTTTAAACCTGCCAATTTTACTTGGTTTACAAAAATTAATAGAAATATACATTAGTAAATTACGTTTAGATTTTATTATGTAAATCATTGAATAAGAATAGTTTAAGAATAAATAATTAAATAAAAGAATCAATAGTAAAGTAAACAAAAGTTTACCCGATACTTTACTTTTGTATACGAGTGTTTACATTTGTAAGATATTTTGTTTACATTTGTTATTAAGTACTATTAATCAGGTATTTGTATGGATGAACTAAATTTACGGGTGTTAAGTGTTATGAATGAGCTAAAGCTCAGTAAAAGTGCATTTGCTGCATCATTAGATATTTCCCTTCCTATGCTTACACACATAGGCTCTGGGCGTAATAAACCTGGATTGGAACTAATTCAGAAAATCCTTTCAAACTATCCTCAAATTAGTCCAGATTGGTTAATTCTAGGTAATGGAACGATGTATCGAGAAGCATCAAAAAAGATGGATTTAAGCGCTGAATTGCAGGAATTGATCAATATTTCCCAAAAAATGCCCGATTTTATTAAAAATGCTCAACAAATTATAGATTATCACGATTTATTGCTCAAAGAGATATTGTACTTAAAAGACCTTTCACCCTATTTAAATGCCATAAAATCTAATTCAGCATTTTTATCTCAGGAATTGAACCAAGTTAAAGAGCAAATATTAATTAAACTGAAAGATTAAGATTATATTCATAAGTAATTGACAAATAATATTATAATAAAATTATTTTTGAGATAAATTTTGAATGGATGTGCAATTATGTCAGTTAAACTAATTTCTATAAAATGGAATTTGTACTATTTTGGATAATTTGTATCAATATTGGATCGAGTTTCATTTTGATTTTCTCTGAGCTTCTTGCTTATTTAGTTTAGAAACTTGAAATTTGCTTATCAATTTTTTCAATGCTCAAAAAACTAAATGCTACTGATAAAGAAAAGGGGATAATTTTTGAAAATGTTCAATTTGAACAATTTACCAAAACTGGTCCTCAATTAGCCATTTGTTTTTATGGTTTAATTTGGATTGGATTTTTAGTGCTTAACTACGTTTATAGTGGCCTAAATTTATTGAATAGCATAGGATTATACTTTTTCGCCTTGCTTTTCTGGACTCTTTTTGAATACTTAGCACACCGTTACGTGTTTCATTTCATCAATGAAAGTCCTAAAGTTCAAAAATTCCATAGAATGGTTCATGGTATTCATCATGAATTCCCTAGGGATGCAGAACGACTGATCATGCCACCATTGCCAGGTTTTGGTTTAGTTTGCTTTCTCATGGCACTTTTTTATCCTTTAATGGGCACCTCAAGCTTTATATTTATGGCTGGATTTATTAACGGGTGGGCGCTTTATGTTAGTATTCATTACATGATACATGCATACCAGCCAATTTCTCCCTTTAAAATTTTGTGGACTCATCATGCTAAACATCATTATAAACAAGGAAATAAGGCATTTGGGGTGAGTTCGCCTTTTTGGGATAGGGTATTTGGAACAATGCCGAACTAGGGCAGTTCTTCTAACATTTTTTGGTATTCTTCCTTGTATATTTTTCCCTTATTACCACCTAATTCTTTCCATTTCTTTTGTATTTCCTCTATTCGGTTATCAGGATTTGGGTGAGTGCTTAAAAACTCAGTAATTCCTTCCTCTTTTTGCTCCTTTTTTATTTTTTCAAAAAAAATGGCCGCCCCTCTGGCATCGTAATCAGTTTGATACAAATAAGTTACCGAATTCATATCAGCGTCGGTTTCATCTGCCCTGCTAAAAGATAAACTCAACAAATTTGCACCAATATTTAACAAACCAGAACTGTTTGAACCAATAACATATTGCAGCACAAAAGAAATACCCAAGTTTTTAATAAGTTGTTTAGTTGCATGTCTCTTATCGGCGTGCGCTATTTCATGCGCTAAAACGCCTGCTAAGGCGTTTTCCGAATCAAGGTATTTCATCAATCCTGTGTAAACGTAAATATATCCACCAGGCAAACAGAATGCATTTAAAACCGAATCATCTTCAATAATTTTTACTTCCCAATTAAAATCTTGTTGGTGTGTTATTTTACCAGATGAAAGTATTTTATCCCTAATCAGGTTTAATCTTTGATAGGGTTCAGGGTATTCAGCTTCATCTAAAATAGGAAAAATATCTGCGCGACTATTTATTTCAGCTTTACTCTGTTCACCTATGGTTTGGTCAATACTTACGGGTATCCACGTTCCACCGCATGAGCTCAAAAATAGTAATGCTAAAACAGCACAAATCAAGTTCTTTTTTACCATATACTAGCTCTAGAATCAATTGGCCTGTACATTTTATCACCTTCTTTTATTTGGAATGCCTCATAAAATTGCGGCATATTGCTTAAAGGACCAAACACTCTGTACTCTCCCGGTGAATGTGGGTCGGTAAGTATCAAATTCCTCAAAGCCTCTGGTCTAATATTGTTTTTCCATATTTGAGCAAAGCCGATAAAGAAGCGCTGTTCAGGCGTATAGCCATTAATTGTTTTACCCGGGTTTTTCTTCAATCTCATCTGATACGCCTCATAAGCAATAGTTAATCCTCCAATATCTGCAATATTCTCGCCTAAAGTCAATTCACCATTTACATGGAGGCTATCCGAAACAAAATAGCCATTGAATTGGTCAACCAAAACTTTGGTTTTGGCCTCAAATAATTTCTTGTCCTCATCAGTCCACCAACTTTTTAAATTACCATCTGCACCATATTTAGCCCCTTGGTCATCAAATCCGTGGGTTAGTTCATGTCCAATTACTGCACCAATGCTGCCATAATTTACCGCATCATCAGCTAAAGCATCAAAAAATGGTGGTTGCATAATTGCTGCTGGAAACACTATTTCATTTAAGGTTGGACTATAATAGGCATTTACAGTTTGTGGCAACATGCCCCATCTCCCCCTGTCTATTGGCTTACCTAAATTAGCTATCATTTCCTTGAATCCAAACTCGTTAGAACGGTAAACATTTTCTATATAAGAGTCGTCTTTGATTTCTAAATTTGAATAGTCCTTCCATTTATCAGGGTAACCAAATTTCCTATTAAATGAAGCTAGTTTTACCAATGCCTTTTCTCTTGTCTCTTTGCTCATCCAGCTTAGGTTATTGATCCTTACTTTAAATGCGGCAACAATATCATCTACCATTGCATTTACCCGCTGTTTAGAAGCAGGAGTGAAGGTTTTTTCTACAAATAATTGTCCAAGTAATTCGCCCACAACATTATTTGCAGCGGCAATCCCTCTTTTCCAAACTGGTTTTTGTTCTTTGGTTCCAGTTAAAACGGTTCCATAAAAATAAAAATTCTGCTTCTCTAGTTTACTGTCTAAATAACCTGAGGCATTGTTCATTAAACACCATCTCATGTAGGATTTAATCTCTTCTAAAGACGTTTCAATGATTAGTTGATTTAAAGTTACAAAGAAATCTGGCTGAGAAACAATCAAACTATCAAATGAACTAACATTTAAATGCTGAAAATAACCGCCAAAATTAAATTGAGGATAATCATTCAATACTTGCTTTAGCGCTCTTTTATTATATTGTTTTTCTTGGTTTCTTCTTTCTGTTCTATTCATAGACGACTTAGCTAATGCTGTTTCAAAAGCAACTGCTTGGGCAGAAATTTTCTTGTCGTCAAATCCATATAGGCCGCTTATAGTTTCAATATGTTTTGAGTATTCATTTCTAATGGAAACAGATTTGGCATCCGTTTTCAGGTAATAGTCGCGATCAGGCAAACCAAGCCCCCCTTGTGAGATATAGGTAATATATGAAATGCTATTTTTTAAATCCTGACCAACATAAAATCCAAAGAAACACCTAATACCTTTTTGATGAAACTGAGCAATTGTTTGAATGAGTTGCTCCTTATTTTGGATTGCATTGATCGCATTTAAGTCGTTTAAAATGGGTTTAATACCTTGCGATTCTCTTTTCAAAGTATCCATAAATAAGCGATACAAAATACCTACCTTATTTTTTGCTGAACCAACTTTAGCAGTTTTATCTAATGCAGCATCTTCTAATATTTGTTTAAGAATAACATTGTTTCTTTCGGCAACAATATTAAAACTTCCCCATCTACTTTCACTGGCAGGAATTGGGTTGTTTTTTAGCCAATTGCCATTAGCATATCTATAAAAATCATCTCCAGGATTTACTGATTTATCTATGGCATTTGCATCAATTCCTTTGGATGGCTTTTCGCTTATAAAGGCTATTCCACTAACAATACCGGCTGATATAGCTATTGAAGCGAATATTTTCTTATAATTCATTTTAATTTTATTATGTTTAACTTGTGCGAACATATTAAAAAACTGCAAAAGCTTATTATTGTTTTTTTGATTATTAGTTAATTAGTGTCCAATTTTCTTGGAATGAAATGTTTTTAGGCTTAAAATGCCTATTATTGAGAAAATGATTAAGGTAGAAAATCTTCATAAATCCTATGGTGGATTGCCCATTTTAAAGGGTGTTAATTTGCAGGTTGCTAAAGGCGAGGTAGTTTCTATTGTTGGCGCTTCCGGCGCTGGAAAAACTACTTTGCTTCAAATTTTAGGCACTTTGGATAAGGCCGATAAGGGTTTACTGCAAATAAATAATCAGGATGTTGCATTGCTTACAGGGAATAAGTTAGCCAATTTTAGAAATAATCAAATTGGATTTGTATTTCAATTCCACCAATTGCTTCCCGAATTTACAGCTCTTGAAAATGTATGTATTCCAGCATGGATAGGAGGGGTTGCAGATAATGTAGTCCAAAAAAAGGCCAAGGAATTACTAGATTTTTTGGGTTTAAATGAAAGGTTAAATCATAAACCTAGCGCATTAAGCGGGGGAGAACAGCAAAGAGTTGCCGTGGCTAGGGCACTAATTAATCAGCCATCAGTTATTTTAGCAGATGAGCCTTCCGGAAATTTAGATTCTAAATCAGCAGAAGAATTACATCAACTTTTCTTTAAATTAAGAAAGGAATTGGATCAAACCTTTGTAATTGTTACCCACAATCTCGCTTTTGCAGCCCAAAGCGACCGCACATTAACTATTAAAGACGGCGTTATTTTATAGACTAGTGAACATTCATCAAATACTGAAATCTTATTGGGGGTACGATCAATTTCGGCCCCTTCAGGAAGATATTATTCAATCAGTCATTTCAGGAAAAGATACCCTTGCATTATTGCCAACTGGTGGAGGCAAATCAATTTGTTTTCAAGTGCCAGGTATGGCGTTAGACGGACTTTGCTTGGTTATTTCTCCTTTGATAGCTTTGATGAAAGACCAGGTTGAAAACCTAACAAAAATTGGCATTAAAGCCCATGCAATTTACTCGGGGTTGCACAGCCAAGAAATTGAAACCATCTTAAGTAATTGTGTAAATGGTGGGGTGAAGTTTCTCTATGTATCACCAGAAAGACTGAGTTCAACATTGATAAAAGATTTTTTGGTTCGAACCAAAATTGGATTATTGGCAATTGATGAAGCACATTGTATTAGTCAATGGGGTTTTGATTTTAGACCTGAATACCGAAAAATATTGGCCATTAGAGAATTGATTCCCAATGCTCCCATAATGGCGCTAACAGCAACTGCTACAGTGGCTGTGGTTAATGACATACAGGATCAATTAGGTTTTAAACAAAAGAACTCTTTTAGAAAAAGTTTTGAAAGGTTGAACCTGCATTATGTGGTTCGATACCATGAAAATAAGTACGAAAAATTATTAAACAGTGTAACCATGCTTAAAGGCAGTGGGTTAATTTATGCAAGAAATAGGAGACTCACAGAGGAGATAGCCCAATTTTTAGTTGAAAATTCAATCAATGCATCTTTTTACCATGCCGGTTTGAACCAAGAGTTGAGACAAAAAAGACAAGAGGATTGGATCAACAATAAAACCAGAATAATGGTGTGCACCAATGCTTTTGGCATGGGGATAGATAAGCCAGATTGCAGGCTTGTAATTCACTATGAAATGCCAGACTGCTTAGAAGCCTATTACCAAGAAGCTGGCAGAGCCGGAAGAAACAATAAAAATGCTTATTGTTTGTTACTTTACCATCCATCTGATGCAGAAAATATGAGAGCAAAACTCATTCAAAATTATCCGGATGAAAATGTTTTAAAAAGAGTTTATAATTCATTGTGCAGCTATTTGCAATTGCCTATTGGAAAATTTCAAGAAGAGGGATATGATTTCGATATAAGTATCTTTTCAAAGCACATTCAAATGAATCCTGTAATAGTTTTAAATGCCTTAAAACTATTGTCGCAATTAGATATTATTTATATGAGTGAAGCGCTTAACCAACCTTCCAAAATGAAAGCCTTGATGAAAGGAAGTGAATTATATACCTTTCAAGTTGAGCATGAGCAATTTGATGATTTAATTAAAATATTACTAAGAAGCTATGGCGGTCTATTCGATTATTATGTGCCAATTAGTGAAAAGATAATATCCATGAAGCTCAATTGTAGCATGAGTCAATTGCAAGAAAAACTAAATAAATTGCACCTTTTGGGTGTGATAGATTATGTTTTACAAAAAACTAAACCTCAAATATTTTTCAAGAACGAAAGGGTAGATGCCAACTATTTGAAATTAAATCCAACTTTTATTAAGGAGAGGAAAGAGGCTGAACAAGAGAAATTAGAGGCAATGATTCATTACGCAGAAAATTCATTGAAATGCAGAAGTAGGGTGATTTTAAGTTATTTTAATGAGAAAAATGCGCTTGATTGTGGTGCTTGCGATATATGCAAAGAAAAGTTAAGGGTGTTTTGGACAGATTCAAAAATTACGCTATTGATAGAAAATTTAGCTAAGTTAAACTGGATGCATGGTTTGTCAATTAAAGAATTGGTTTATCAATTAAAGGAATACAGAGAAGACGATTTGGTAGGCGTATTGAGGATTTTAATAGATAGAGGTATATTGCAACTCAATTCACAACAGCAATTAAATTGGACAAAAAAAAGCGAATAATTTTTACGGTAAGCAACGACTTAAGTTACGATCAAAGGATGCAACGGCATGCAAATACTCTGTTTGTTGCGGGTTTTGACGTATTACTCGTTGGTAGGGTCAAAATGGATTCAATCCAATTGCGGGATGAGAATTATAGTCAGAAACGATTAAAATGCTTTTTTCAAAAAGGAAAGTTGTTTTACCTAGAATATAACCTTCGCTTACTTTGGTTTTTAATGTTTATTAAAACAGATATTCATGTTGCAGTTGACCTAGATACCATACTTCCCAATACCATAGTGGCCAAATTGAAAGGCAATAAATTAGTATTCGATGCGCATGAGTATTTTACAGAGGTTCCAGAGCTTGAAGGCAGGGTAATAACCAAGGCAATATGGCAACTGATTGCGAATACCTGTATTCCATCGGCAGATAAATGTTATACGGTTGGACCAGTTTTGGCAGAATTGTTTGCCAACCAATACCAATCCGCATTTACTACAATTATGAATGTTCCAAAATTGTCTGAGGATAATTTGCAAAAGGAGACGCCACAAAAAATTATTTTTTACCAAGGCGCGTTAAATGAAGGAAGAGGCTTAACTCAATTAATACAAGCTATGAATTTTGTAGAAGCAGAATTATGGATTGCAGGAGAGGGTGATTTAAGCAAAAAATTAAGGGAGCAGGTAAGTGAAATGCACCTTCAAAATAAGGTTAAATTCTTGGGGTTTGTTGAACCTAAAGAGCTTCCATCACTAACAAAAAAGGCTTTTTTAGGGTGTAATATTCTTGAAGCCAAAGGCCTTAGTTATCAATATTCTTTAGCCAATAAGTTCTTTGATTATATCCATGCAGGTATTCCTCAGATTTGTGCTGATTTTTTAGAGTATCAAAAAATCAATGAAATATTTCCTGTTGCTGTTTTAACAGATTGCTCTGAGCAGGCATTAATTGTCAATATTAATAAGCTACTTAACGATAATGAGTTATATCAAAATTTGCAAAATAATTGTTTAAAAGCTGCTCAAGTATATAATTTGCAAATTGAATCAAAAAAACTGGTTGAAATTTACAAATCACTTCATTGAATAAAACTCTCCATATTATAGCATTTGATATTCCTTACCCAGCCAATTATGGAGGTGTGATTGATGTGTTTTATCGAGTAAAAGCTTTACATGAGTTAGGGGTTAAAATTACGCTCCATTGTTTTGAATACGGGAAAAGAACACAACAAATCGATTTAGAAAAATATTGTGAAAAGGTATATTACTATCCTCGTAAGAAATTGGTGCTTGAATTCTGGTTGCCCTATATAGTTAGTTCAAGAAGGAATGCTAGCTTATTAAATAATCTTCAGGCAGATAATGCACCTATCTTATTTGAGGCCATTCATAGTTGTTATTTTTTAAACCATCCAACCCTCAGTGGTAGAATAAAATTGGTTCGAACCCATAATATTGAGTACGATTATTATAGGTTACTTGCCAAGTCTGAAAAAAATTTACTTAAAAAAATATATTTTCTAGCTGAGGCTCTACTATTAAAGGGTTTTGAACAAAAACTTCATCAAGCAAATCATATTTTAGCAATCAGTGAAAAAGACCGAATTCAACTCGATAGTATTTATGGATCAAAAGTTCAGTTGATTCCTGCATTTCATGGTAACTCTAGTTATAATATCAAAATAGGAAAGGGCAATTTTTGTTTTTACCACGGTAAATTGAGTGTTTCTGAAAACCACCAAGCCGCAGTTTTTCTTATTGAAAAAGTATTTAATAAATCTCCACATATTCTTAAAATTGCTGGCGACGAGTTTTCTCCTGAAATTCGGAATGCAGCTTCCCAAAATAGGAATATTCATCTACTCGAGGGATTAACCCCAGCAGAAATTGACAATCATATTCAGGAAGCTCAAATCAATATACTGCCAACTTTTCAACCTACTGGTATTAAATTGAAATTAATTAACGTGATGTTTCAAGGCAGATTTGTTCTGGTAAATCCTCAAATGGTTGAAGGGAGTGGATTAGAGAAAGCTTGTATTATTGTAAAAAACAACAACGAATTCATTCAGAAAATTGATGAATTAATGAAACTGGAGTTTACAACCGATCTGTTATTAGAAAGGACTAAAATAATAGGAAGTGAATTTGATGTGTTAAAAAATGCTCAAAAGATTATCCAACTTCTTCCATAAATTCGCTTAAAGAAACATGGTTCACTAATTTACCTCCAATGCATCTGATTATTTTTGAAGGGTATTTGTCTAAAATCCTGTAATCATGCGTTGCCATTAATATCGCCGTACCATTTAAACAGATTTGGTGAAGTAGTTTTAAAATATCGTCACTTGTTTGAGGGTCTAAATTACCTGTTGGTTCATCGGCTAAAATTACCGAAGGTTTATTGAGCAATGCTCTTGCAATAGCAACTCTTTGTTGCTCCCCGCCGCTAAGTTCAAAAGGAAGTTTATGCAGTTTTGTGTTTAAATCAACCATTTTAAGCACCTCATTGATCCTATTTTCCATTTCTGTTTGGTTTTTCCAGCCAATGGCCTTTAAAACAAAAACCAAATTGTCATAAACGCTCCTATCTTGAAGCAGTTGAAAGTCCTGGAATACCATTCCCAATTCTCTTCTTAAAAGTGGCAACTGCGCATTTTTAAGTTTGGTTAAGTCGAAATGTGACAAAGTTCCTATTCCTTTATCAATAGGCAATTCACCATAAAGCACCTTTAGTAATGAACTTTTGCCACTTCCAGTTTTGCCAATTAAATAAACAAAATCACCTTCAAAGACTTCTAGGTTTACATCTGACAGAACCAAGTTATCTTGTTGGAAAATGGAAACTCCGCTAAGGGAAATAATTTTAGTATTTTTAGTCATTGAGTTCTAATTTAGTCATTTGGCCAAATGGTATTTCATTCATTAAAAGTAATATTTTACCAATGTGTGATCCTAAGCCACATTTCTCTAGAGCCTTCTCTGGCCTGTCTGTTCTTGTGTAGGCTATCAATGTGAAATTTTCATCCCTTACTTGAAGGTAATCTGGAATTTTAGCTTTTCCTTTAATTTTAATTATGTACAAAATGATTATAATTATTTTTATTCTTTGCTACAATAAACTATTATTGTGCACCAAAATTAATTAACAATGAAGGATTTTTTACAAAAAGTTCTACCTCTAAGTTTAGCTACTTCTATTTTTTTAGCCGCATGTAGTGGTCCTAACTTTACAAAAAACAGCTATTCAGTCAACCCAGATCCTTTGGAAATGAGGGCCGACTCAGTTAGTGTAGTCATCACAGGTAATGTGCCACCAAAGTCAGTTAAATCGAGCACCGTAGCCACTTTCCAACCTTATCTTAAAACCAAAGATGGTAAAGAAATTGCACTAAAAAGTGTAACACTTAAAGGCGAAAAAGGTAAAGGTTCAGCCGATTACACCATTAATTCTAAAACTGGAGGTAAGGTAGTTTATTCAGATAAAATACCTTACACCGCAGATTTGAAAAATGTAAAATTGTATCCTAGTTTTACTGTTGCGGGAAAACCAGTTAAGGTTTCCGATAGTATTATGGTTTTAGGTACTATTACTACAGCTGGAATGCTTAAATTTTCAAATGAATATCAATTAGCTACAGATAGCTATCAACCGGAAATTAGCAACAAGTCCGTTAATATTTATTTCCCAATGGATGTGGATAAGTTTAATGCTAATTTTAAAGTTGGTAAATCAATCAATAACAAAACCCAAATCAATAATTTAAAAGTATTACTTACTAAAGACCCAAATTGGATAGTAAGGGGTATTTCAATCAATGCTTTTGCTTCACCTGATGGAGAGTTAGAAAGAAACAGCAACTTATCTAAAGGTAGGTCCACCTCTACATTCGCATACTTCAGAAAAGAACTAAAGAAATTAGGATTTGCAGAAGTAAACGATAGTAATTTTAGCATGGGTTATATGTTAGCAGAAGACTGGAAAGGATTTGCAAATGAGTTGGCTAGTTCAAATTTTGCAGACAAAGATGCAATGATTGCTATTGTTAATAATACAAATATTAGTGATGAAGATCGTGAAGCTCAATTACGCAAAGACCACGAAAAATCATGGAAAAAAGCAACTGAAGTTATTTTACCTAAATTACGTAAGTCGGAATTAGTAGTTATTGGAAATAAACCATTTAAAACTGAAGCCGAATTAGTTACATTTACAGATAAGGCTGATCAATTGAATAATACAGAATTGTATCATTTGTCTATTATCACCAAAGACCTCAAGCAAAAAGAGGCACTATTAATTGCCTATACCATGAAAGCTTCTAATGATTGGAGAGGTTTTAATGATTTAGCTGTAGTTAATTTACAAAATGAAAACCTTAATGATGCTAGCAAAAATTTAGGTACTGCCAATGAATTAAGTGCAAACAATGGTACAGTGTTGGCAAATATGGGCGCATTGTATAAGGCTAAAGGAGATTTAGTTAATGCACGCAGCTACTATTTGCAAGCTGCTAAAAATGGTGCAAATACTTATTATAATTTAGGTGTTTACGACGTAAAATCTGGAAACTATGCCTCAGCGGTGAGTAATTTTGGAAAAAGCGGTAAATCTGATTTCAATTCAGCTTTAGCGCAATTATTGAATGGCGATGCAAATGGTGCAAAAATTACCATCGATAATATCAATCCTGATGAATTAACTTGGGAACACTATTATTTACGTGCCATTTGCGGTGCAAGAATGAATAACCAAGATGTTTGTACAACTAATTTGGCTCAAGCGGTAGCAAAAAATGCCGAAGTTAGAACAATGGCAAAGGATGATATTGAATTTGTTAAGTTCTTCAATAATCCATTATTTGGTGCTGCCATCAGATAATTAAAAGTATTTTTTTTTAGGAAAACCCGAAGCTAATTAGTTTCGGGTTTTTTTGTTTTAAGAATTACAATAAATTGATTGTAAATGAGTAAATATTTAAAAATTCACAAACCCTTCCACAAGCTGTTGCGCGCAAAAAATCTATAGCTTCCGATTTCACAAAACATGTGTTTGATGGCCTTTTTGAAAAAACTTCCTTTCATTCAATGGAGGCGGTAGATGTACTTAATTTCAGTAATTTTCCACAACATTGTGCAAAACCAACTAATTACAATAATACAAGAGTGCTTATCTTAGCATCTTCAAAATAGGGTATGGCAGAGGAAATAGTAAATTACGATGAAAGCAGTATACGTTCGTTAGATTGGCGCGAGCATATTAGGCTCAGGCCTGGAATGTATATAGGTAAATTGGGTGATGGTAGTGCCATGGACGATGGGATATACATTTTACTCAAGGAGATTATTGATAACTCCATTGATGAATTTGTAATGGGTAATGGCAGGCAAATAGATATCAAAATTACCGAAAACAAAGCATTTATAAGAGATTATGGCAGGGGAATTCCTCTTGGGAAAGTTATTGAATGTGTATCTCAAATCAATACTGGGGGTAAATATGATTCATCTGCTTTTAAGAAGTCGGTTGGTTTAAATGGAGTTGGAACCAAGGCTGTAAATGCCCTTTCGGCAAATTTTAAAGCCCAATCATTTAGAGATGGTAAAACCAAAATTGCAGAATTTGAAAAAGGACATTTAGCCAAAGAGCATAAACTTCAAGATACCATTGAGCCTAATGGCACAGCTATAACATTTATTGCCGATGATACCATTTTTAAGCATTTTAAATATATCAATGAATACATTGATAACATGCTTTGGAATTATGTATACCTAAACGCTGGCCTAACAATTTGGTTCAATGATAAAAAGTTCTTTTCTAAAGATGGCTTGTTGGATTTATTGAAAAGAAAAACCAACGAAGAAGCGCTTAGATACCCAATTATTCACTTAAGAGGTGAGGACATTGAGGTAGCAATTACCCACGAAAACCAATATGGTGAGGAATACTACAGTTTTGTGAATGGACAGCATACTACTCAAGGTGGAACGCACTTAAATGCGTTTCGTGAAGCATTTGCTAAAACCGTAAGAGATTTTTATAAAAAAGATTTTGACCTAGCAGACATACGCGCAAGTATCATAGCTGCAGTTAGCATTAGGGTTCAAGAGCCTGTTTTTGAAAGTCAAACCAAAACAAAATTGGGTTCCCAAAACATGGCACCTACCGAATCTCCATCGGTTAAGCAGTTTGTGATGGATTTCCTCAAGAAAAGTTTGGATGATTTTTTACACAAACACCCAGAGGCTGCCGACGCGCTTTTGCGTAGAATCAACCAGAGTGAACGTGAGCGCAAGGAAATGGCTGGTATTAAAAAACTTGCCAATGATAGAGCAAAGAAGGCCAATTTGCACAATAAAAAACTCCGCGATTGTAAGTTGCATTACAACGAAGGAAAAGATGAACGCAGGTTTGAAACAACCTTGTTTATTACCGAAGGTGATTCGGCAAGTGGTTCTATTACTAAAAGTAGAAATGTTGAGTTACAAGCTGTATTTAGTTTGCGTGGAAAGCCATTAAATAGCTATGGGCTAACTAAGAAAATTGTATACGAAAACGAAGAGTTTAACCTGTTACAACACGCACTTAATATTGAAGAAAGCATTGAAGACCTCAGGTATAATAGAATTGTAGTGGCTACAGATGCAGACGTTGATGGCATGCACATTCGTTTACTCTTACTCACCTTCTTCTTACAATTTTTCCCAGATTTGGCTAAGAACGGACATATTTATATTCTTGAAACCCCTTTGTTTAGGGTAAGGAATAAACAAAAAACAATCTATTGTTACACCGACCAAGAAAGACATGATGCCATTAGGCAGTTGGGTGTAAGGCCAGAGATAACTAGGTTTAAGGGTTTAGGTGAAATCTCGCCAGATGAATTTGGTTTGTTCATTGGCGAAGACATGCGTTTGCAGCCTGTGTTGCTTACTCCAGATATGCCAATTCAAAAAATGCTGGAGTATTACATGGGAAAAAATACCATGGATAGACAAGCATTTATTATAGATAACTTAAGAATTGAAAAGGATACTGTAATCAAAGAGGAGGAAGAAGAAGAAGAGCTGGTTTAATCTTTCTTTTCTATTTCAATTCTGTATTCTCCACAATATACATTGAACTTATTTTCTTTTAAAAATCCTATTAAAGTTATTCCAACTTCTTTGGCGATGTCAACCGCTAAACTTGAGGGTGCACCAATAGCTGCCACAATTGGAATTTTAGCCATTGCCGCTTTTTGAAGCAGTTCAAAACTTGCCCTTCCACTTAGCAACAAAACGCTATTATCAAAGTTGTTTTGGCCTGAACCCAAACTTGCGCCAATTAATTTATCGAGCGCATTGTGCCTGCCCACATCTTCTCTGCTATACAATAATTCTCCTTTAAAATTGAACAATGCACAAGCATGTATGCCTCCTGTATAAGTAAAAACCTGTTGTTTGTTTCTGAGTGTTTTTGATAAGGCAAGTAGGGTAGAAGTTGCCAACTTTTCTTCTGTGTTAATGAGCTTGTCGCAATGCTGAAAAACAGCATCAATACTAGATTTGCCGCATACCCCACAACTTGATGTTGTATAGAAATTTCTTTGCAAAGTGGATAAATCAAAATCAATATTTTCATTGAGTTCAACCCGAACTACATTGAACTCATTTTCTTTGGTATTTAAATCGGTACAATATTTTATGCTAACAATGTCTGATGTATTTTTAATGATTCCTTCCGTAAATAAAAATCCCAAAGCCAATTCAAAATCATTGCACGGGGTGCGCATGGTAACAGATATGCGTTGCTGTTGTCTATTTGCTATTTCGCCAAAACCCAATCTAATCTCAAGTGGTTCCTCAACCGCCAACAAATCCTCTTTGTATTCTTCAATACCATCGGTAATTCGAAGCAAACGAATTGCGGAAACAGGCGCTTTCTCCATCTTATTTAGCAATGAAGTTCTTTGTTATTTTACCTTTCAAATCTTCAAAAATAAGAACATAGTTTCCATCATTCCAAGAAGAGCTATTCATTTTTAATTCGAGGTCGTTCTTGGTAAACTTGGATTCAAAAACAACATTACCTTTCATGTCAATTACCTTTATAGTTCCTGAGGCATGGTTGGCAGGAAACTCAACAGTAACGTGGCTATCGCTTGGGTTCGGATACAACTTGATGACTCTTGGGTCTTCTTCAATTTTGTTTACCGATGCCGCAACATCTCTATAACCAAAAACATAATCGCCTTTTTTGAGGTTGTTTATCCAAAATCTTCCTGTTTTATCCGTTTTGCTGCCACCTGGTTGAAATGTTAAATCAGTTTCAACTACAAATGGAGATTGTGCAGTTGGTCTATAAAGTAAAACCAGGCTATCTTCTGTTCCAATTATCAGTTCATTATCGAGATGCCCAGAGCTCTTGCTATTGGTGGTGCCATCATAATTAAAAAAGGCTGTTGCTTTGAAATTTGGGTTCCAATTTCCATCAACATTCCAATACCTCTCCGATGAAATCCTGATTCCTTTTGGGTAAAATTTTTCTTCTTGCCATGGTGTCGCAAAATGATGTTGAATTAAAACGAAGGAAGAGTCGGGGTTCATTTTGGGGGTGAATGAGAGTAAAACGTTTGAAAATGTCTGTAAATTATTCCCTTTCACCCATGCTTTTTGAGTTGTGGTTCCCAACATTGTTCCAGTGACTTCTCCAATTGTAGCTTGTCTTTTATTACCAATAATTGGAAACAAGCCATAATAACTGCCATCTAAAACTCTGTAAAAATTTACGGGTATTATCTTGGACACTCCATCATTATTAGTAATTGTAACGAATGTTTGAATTTTTAAATCACTTGATATTACACTTTTATGTCTCGACATACATTGCGCCTTAATTGTAATAGCCATATCCTCACCAGTTACTTCCTTTATTTGTAAATCCAAATGCCCTTTATCATAAATATATGAATCAAAAAAGGCATCAATTTCTGAACCAAACCGGCCTTTAAAATGGCTTTGCAAATCTGCACTAGAAGCAGTTTTAAAACGGTACTTCGATAAATATGATTTACAGGTATTAAAAAATGCAGTATCGTTATTTACTTGCATTCTTAAGCTATGCGCCATCAAACTACCTTTAGTATAAACATGCGTACCATAAGTTTGAGCCAATGGCACTCCAGATACGGGTATATAGCCGCCATCTCTCACATGAGCCCACCGAAGCACTTCAAATAGCTCGCTGTTTATTTTGTTGTCATAAGCCACTCGGCCATAAACACACTCTAAAAAAATAGCCTCGCAATAACTCGCCCAACCTTCGTTGAGCCACATATCTCCGGCGGTGCTCGCGGTAACAAAATTCCCAAACCAATGATGCGAAAGCTCATGGGCCATCAAAGTTTCATAAGTGCTAGAGCCATCAATGGCATATAAAGGATAGGAGATATTGCCTGCATGCTCCATAGCACCTGATGTAAAAGGCACACCAACATAGCCAATTCTATCAAATTCATAAGGGCCAAACTTATCTTCAAAACACTGCAAGGCATTGTTTAATTTGGCAAAAGATGCTTTTACATTATTGGTATCTTTAGCTTCAACTGCAAGCGTAATTGGAATATTTCTTTTCATTCCCTGATAAACTTGGTTCACCAATACATATTTACTCACTGCAACGTTGGCAATATAAGTTGGTATTTCCTGCCCCAATCGCCAATGCCAAGTAAGGCCTTTATTAGCAGCAGGAGTAACCGGCGATTGAATGCCATTGCAAACTGCCATGTATCCTGAGTCGGTTGTTATATGAAATTCATAAGTTGCTTTATCAGTAAAATTATCTATGCATGGATACCAACACCTACCAAAATTTACTGGATTACTTGCCATGCCAACTCCCATATTGTAAGCGTAATTTCCACTAAAATAAAAGCCTCCCCAACGAGCATCAAGTGTTGGTGCACCCGCGTATTCAATAGTCATTCTTAAGGTATCACCAATTTTATAGGTTTGACCCAAACGCAAATGAAGCGTAGAATCTGTTTGTGAAAAAGTAGTAGCAATTCCATTGCATTGAACTGACCAAACAGAAAGTTTTAATAGATCGAGCACCAGTGATTTTGTTTGGTCAAATTTAACCAAAGCAACAAGTGTTGCAGAACCAGATATTTGCTTGCTGCTTAAATTGCGCAAATTTGTTTCAATATTGTAATGAATAATATCAATAGAATCAACACGGCTGGCTATTAGTGTAGAGATATTTAGGTTCAAAACGAGAACTAAAAATAGGATATTTATCTTCTTTAACATATAGTTTCAAAAGTAAGAGAAAAACCATAACAATTTCTTATCCACAAACTATCTTTTTTTTGTGGGAATTTTATGCCATAAAATCCCTCAAAATAGTATATTTTGCAATGATTTGTAGCACAAGAGGAGAGTTGGATTTTGCAAAGGCTTTGGCCTTAAAAACCTACATTAGCTTTCATGTATTATAAATCAAGTATTTAACTCAAGATTATGGCAGAAGATAGAATTATACAGATTAACATCGAAGATGAAATGAAGACCGCTTACATCGATTATTCGATGTCGGTTATTGTTAGTAGGGCCTTACCTGATGTGCGTGATGGTTTAAAGCCTGTTCACCGCCGTGTTTTATACGGTATGACCGAGCTAGGTTTGGCATCAAACAGAGCCCACAAGAAATCAGCTCGTATTGTTGGAGAAGTTTTAGGAAAGTATCATCCACACGGAGATACCTCCGTTTACGATGCAATGGTGCGTATGGCTCAAGAATGGAACATGCGTTACATGTTGGTTGATGGCCAAGGAAACTTTGGTTCAGTTGATGGTGATCCACCAGCAGCAATGCGTTATACTGAGGCAAGATTGCGCAAAATGGCTGAAGAGCTTTTGGTTGATATCGATAAAAATACGGTTGACTTTAGGCCAAACTTTGATGATAGTTTAACTGAGCCTAGTGTTCTACCTTCAAAAGTTCCGAACTTATTGATGAATGGCGCTTCTGGTATTGCAGTGGGTATGGCCACCAATATGGCTCCTCACAACTTATCGGAGTGTGTAGATGGTATTGTTGCTTACATAGACAACAGAGATATTACCATTCCTGAATTGATGAAATACATTAAAGCTCCAGATTTTCCAACTGGAGGTATTATTTATGGTTATGAAGGTGTTAAACAAGCTCTAGAAACTGGTCGCGGCAGAATTGTGATGCGCGCAAAAGCTGGTTTCGAAACTTCAAAAACTGGTAAAGACCAAATTGTAGTTAATGAAATTCCTTACCAAGTTAATAAAGCTACATTGATCAAGCAAATTGCTGATTTGGTAAATGAGAAGGTAATTGAAGGAATTAGTGATGTAAGAGATGAGAGTGATAGAGAAGGAATGAGAATGGTATTCGATCTTAAACGTGATTGTGTACCTAATGTGGTATTAAACAAGTTGTTTAAATACTCTCAACTACAAACCTCATTTAGTGTTAATAACGTTGCTTTGGTTAAGGGTAGACCAGAGATGCTTAACCTCAAAGATTTGATTGTTCATTTTGTGGATCACCGCCATGTAGTGGTGGTGCGCAGAACACAATTTGATTTAGAAGAAGCGCAAAAACGCGCGCATATTTTAGAGGGCTTATTAATTGCTTTAGATCATTTAGATGAAGTTATTGCTTTAATTCGTAAATCGCGTACGCCAGATGAAGCCAAAAGTGGCTTAATGGAGAATTTTAAATTGTCCGACATACAGGCAAAAGCAATTCTAGACATGCGTTTACAACGTTTAACAGGTCTAGAACGCGATAAAATCAAAGAAGAATATACTCAAATCATGGAGTTGATTGCCAAGTTGCAAGAAATTCTTTCAAACGAAACCCTTCGTATGCAAATTATCAAGGATGAGTTAATTGAAATGAAGGACAAGTATGGCGATACGCGCAGAAGTGTGATTGAAATGGTGGGTAATGAGATGAGTATGGAAGATTTAATTCCAGACGATGAAGTGGTGATTACTATTTCTCATTTGGGTTATATGAAACGTACCAGCTTAAATGAATACCGTACGCAAGCACGCGGTGGTAGAGGAAGCAGGGGAGTTGCGAAACGTCAGGAAGATTTTGTTGAGCATATTTTTATGGCAACAAACCACAATTACTTGCTACTATTTACCGAACAAGGTAGGTGCTTTTGGTTACGTGTGTTTGAAATTCCTGAAGGAGAGAAAACCAGCAAAGGAAGAGCCATTCAAAACTTAATCAATATTCCAGTTGAAGATAAAGTAAAAGCTTTCTTAAATGTAAAATCACTGAGTGATCCTGATTATTTGAATACCTATAATGTAATTATGGTTACTCAAAAAGGTACTATTAAGAAAACAACTTTAGAGGCCTATAGCCGACCAAGAGCCAATGGTATCAACTCAATGAACGTTCGTGAAGGGGATACTTTGGTTGAAGCAAGATTAACTAATGGCACAAGTGAAATCATTATCGCAAGTAGAGAAGGTAAGGCTATTCGTTTCAATGAGAGTGGCGTTAGGCCAATGGGCAGAAGTGCTACAGGTGTTCGCGCCATTAGATTGGCCGATGGAGATGAGGTAATTGGCATGGTTTCAATTGAAGATCCTAAGGTTACCAATGTTTTGGTGGTAAGTGAAAATGGAATGGGTAAACGTACAGAGGTTGAAGCATACCGTATTACCAAACGTGGTGGTAAAGGAGTTATGGCCATGAATGTTACCGAAAAAACCGGTAAATTGGTTTCTATTAAAGATGTAGATGATACCAATGATATCATGATTATCAATAAGAGTGGTATCACCATTCGCTTAAGCGTGAGCTCATTGAGAGTTTTAGGTAGAGTAACTCAAGGCGTTCGTTTGATTAATATTGGTGGTAAAGATGAAATTGCCAGTGTTGCAAAAATCAACTATATTCCTGGTGAAGAAGAGGGAGAAGGTGACCCAGAGGCAGAAGATGGAGAAATAGTAGAAGGATTTGAGGTAATTGCTGGAACCGACAAAGAATTAGAAGAGGTTGGACCAGAAATTATTGAAGATGAATTAGAAGAGGAGGAAGATGATTTGGAAGAAGATGAAAATGAAACACCACCTACAGAATAAGTAGAAAATCCTAAATATTAAAAGGCCGCAAATGCATCAATAGTAATATTAATGTTTTTGTGGCCTTTTTGCTTTTTACACCATTTATTCAATTAGCAGTTTTATTGGTATAAAGGTTTGGTTCGAACCAAAAATTGATAAAAAATAAATGCTAGGAGGTAGGTTGTTTGGCAAAAAAATTTCCAAAGAGTTATTTGAGCTTTGAAAGGGAAGCATAATTTCTGGGCCAGTTACTGATTGTAATTTCAAGCTATTTACATCATTCAAATACTTCCCATTAATGGTCACTTTGCCTTTTGCAGGGTTGGGAAATGCAGTTAGTTTTGTGATAACGGATTTATTTTCAATGCCTGTAATTCCTTCAAAACTAAACTCACACAAGGCAATAATTGCCAATTTGCTCATATTCACAAAATAATTCTGATGTATATTCTCTACACTATCTGAATACAGATGCCAATTTGGATTAAAATCATTGTCGTAATCTTCAGTTAACCCAACGGCTGGAATGCCCCTTTCCCAGAAGGTTTGGTGATCTGTGTTTGGTTCACCAGGGTTTTTAACAATAACTTTTAAGGGGAGTTTATACTTACCTATTAGGTAATGTATCCTATCTGCAAATTCAAGCGATTTAGGTAGGGAAGGAGTTACATGCAACATGGCAAGTGAATCCTTATTGCCATCCCAAGCTATCATATCAAGATTTATAACTGTAAATGGTTCAGGCAACCCGCCCCCTGAAGCTGGGAAAGCTTTGCTACCTATAAGGCCTAATTCCTCCTCATCCCAAAAAGCCAATTGAATAGTATAAGGAAAGTTGATGTCTTTTAAAACCCTTGCTGCTTCTAGCAATGCGGCCACACCACTTGCATTGTCATCTGCTCCTTGTGAAGGTGTAAACTTCCCGCCAACGCAATCGTAATGGGCACATAATATGATGGATTGATTTGGAAATTGGGTTCCTCTTTTTTCTGCAACCACGTTTTTACCAGTTGATCCAAATTCAAAATTCCGAATACTATAGCCATATGATAAGCACTTATCCTCAATGTATGAAGCGGCCAAAGCATTGTCGCTGTGATAGGCATATCTTGATTGAATGAATTTTGGTATCCCATTTATGAAAACTTGTTTCCGGCCAATCAATTCTTCCAACCTTAGGTTCAAACTATCGGCATTTATTTTTTGAAATGCGCTTGCACATTCTGGCTTCTGGGCTTCGGTTTGAACCAAAAACACAAAAAACAGCAAATAAAAAATTACAATTCTTATCTTCATTTTCTTATAATCAAATGTCGGTATTTCTTATAAAAAAGTTGCATTAATCTGCTATATGGATAAATGTTTCAAATTATCTATAGCATTTTACTTTCCATATTACAAGTAATTTTGAAAATTGAAAGCCTATATTTGAAAGGAATTTTTGTGATTATCAACTATGCGGTTTCTTTTTATTTTCCTTGTTAGCTTCATCCTTCAGAGTAGTTTTTTTGCTAATTATTCCTTGTCGCAATACGCGCCGCAGGTCGGTAATGTTGGATCTACAGCGATTCATAAAGACAGCTCAATAATTTCCACTTTCAATAATTATTATTTTCAAAATGGCAACAATAAGCTAATTAGGGGATGGCAAAACATTGCTGACACAAGTTTCGGAAAGGCCTCAGTTGGATCAATAGATAGCATTGGAATACCTCCTTTTTTACTGAGTTTGGGTGATGGTGGTTCGGCAACATTTGAATTAGTGTTTAGCGTTATTGATGGTCCTGGACCAGATTTTGTGGTATTTGAGAATGGTTTTTCATTTAGCAAAGATTCATTTTTCTTGGAATTAGCCTTTGTGGAAGTAAGTTATGATGGTAAAAAATATGTGAGGTTTCCGAGTTTCAGTCAAACAGATAACGTTACTCAAGTTGGCGCCTTTGGTAGTTTAAAAGCGCATCAAATACACAATTTAGCTGGTAAATATACAGCACCATACGGGGTGCCATTTGACTTAAGTGAAATTAGGGATTCTTTAGATGGACATTCAACTGTAAATTTTATTAGGATAGTTGATGTTGTTGGAAGTACAGACCCTAAATATGGCTCAAGAGACTCAAGGGGGCAAACCATTAACGACCCTTGGCCTACACCATTTCCATCCAGTGGATTTGATTTATCTGGGATTGGGTTTATAAATTTGGTGTTAATGGGACTTGAATCTAATGAAAAATTATTGGTTCAAACCTACCCAAATCCGATACAATTGAACGAAAAACTGACCATTCAATGCCAAGAAAATATTGCTAAAGTAGCAATTATAGATATAAATGGAATAGAGTGCGGTTTAAATTTGAAGTCTTATTTAGGTGGTAGAATTGACTTGGACCTAAATCTCCCCTCTGGATTTTATATACTTTCTATTACAGGCGATTCTGGCAAATCTGTTAAACAAAAAATTGTTATTCAACCATGATTAAAACTTGTGAGCGCTGCGGAGGTAGCTTTGAGTGTTTGCCTGAGGATATAGTTAACTGTAGCTGCAGTAAAATAAATTTAGAGCAACAAGTTCGGGAGTATTTAAATTGTAAATACAAAGACTGTTTGTGCTCAAACTGTTTAATATACCTGACTAAAAAACTAGCTTAAAATAAACAAAAAAGGTCAAACTGATTAGTTTGACCTTTTTATGAAAACCATATTTGGAATTGCTATTTAATATCTAACTCATCTAGGAAGGGCACATTATCCCAGATTGACATTTTAACAGATAGAGCTAGGTAATTTTCGATTTGAAAAAATTTAGCAGCATTTTTTACACCAATTGCCTTTTTTACTTTGGTATAATATTTAGCCATTAACTTGTCTGATTGTGCATTTAATTTTAATGAAATCATCGTCATTTCGTCCATTTTCTTTTCATCTGCAGTACCATAAACCCTTACATATTCTGCAATATTCTGTAACCTTTGCTTTCCTAACTCTTTTCTTTCAACCTCGTATGCCTCATAAATTGGCGCGAACTTTGCCAAATCTTCAGGCGAAAGCGCTAAAAATTGACCGACTAAATCTCTCTTTTCTTTACCGTAAATTGATTGAATAATTTTGATGTCGTCGCTAGATTCTTGAGCAAAAACTGGAGCGAAAAACATGAACATTACTAGTGCTAAGATTGTTTTTTTCATTTTGATTTATGTTAATTTAATGTATGACAAAAATATGATAAAACACTAAAATTAAAAGTGTTTTATATAATTTCAATTAATTTAACAGAAGTTTAATTGAGGCGTATTTTAAATTATCCGAAATAGGATTTAAAAGGTAGAATCCTTTAGGTAAACAACTAAGATCTAAAATTTCATTTAAATAATTAATTTCAACTTCATCTATTACTCGGCCATTTAAATCTGTAATACTTATTTTTTCAGGGAGATGGTCAACAAACTTTACCTGAACTAGGCCTTCACTTGGATTTGGGAAAATAGAAAATTGAATAGGAGGGTTTGAACCTAAACCATTGATATCAGTGACCAAAATATCAATTGAATTGGTATCTCCTTGACAACCTTCTTGAGTAGTTTCAAACATTTTTAAGCTATAATTACCAAGCTTATCCCATATATGAAATAAGGTATCTCCGTTCTTTTCAAATTTATTATCAATAAACCAAGATTTATTGGTATTGTTAATGTTGCCAACATAATAGGTATCAATCTTTAAAGATAACGGAGTGAAATAAACCTTCCTTTTCCCAAAAATTGGCTTTATAGTAGGCTTTAATGCCGTTGTAACTATATGAATTACCGAAGTATCGTAACAGCCAAACTGGTTTCGAATAATTAATTGATAAAGCCCATATTGATTGGTTTTAATTAGGTTTTGGTTCGACCCTAAAATTGTTTTTCCATTAAGAGCCCAACGGTAAAAGGTTGATTTTTTTTCAACTGATTGTAAGGTAATACTATCATTTCCACAAATGTGCTTATTGATTGGGCCTTCTATTTCAGCTTTGGGCTTCGGATTTACTATAATTGAAATGCTATTTGAGGTGTCGGTACAACCAAAACTATTAGTTTGAATGCTGTGATATAAACCACTAATATTTATATTAATAACCCTTGTTGTATCTGTTAAAAAAATATTGTTTTTTAACCAAAATATTTTATTGTTTGCCAATAAATTGCTTTGCAGAATTAGGTTTTCGCCTTGACAAAATGTGGTAAACTGATCAGTAAAAATAGCTGCAATCGGAACAGGATTTACCAATAAGTTTCTTGAAAAGGAATCCTTACAACCCCATAAATTAGTCCTAATCAATTTTACAATAAAGGACCCAGAAATAGTGTAAGTTTTATTGATTTGAGAAACATTGTTAGTGTCAATAAAGCCATCTCCAAAATACCATTTCCTGCTAGTTATTGAATCATTAGGCGTGCTAAGATCATCAAGTTGAAAGCTATTTTGGTTCACACATTGGACTTGTTGGTTGGTTTGAAAAATGGCATTTGGCCTAGGTTTAATGGTAACAACTGCAAAATTGGAAGTGTCAATTTCACCACCAGAAACAACCATCCTTTTCAACCAATAATTTGACAGGGAGGCAGGAGGGATGTAGTTAGTAAGGTTATTAACTCCAGGAGCGGGGCTATATCCCGCATTTGGACCGGTAGTTGATTTTAGCCAAGTAAATGTATAAAGACCAACGGCTCCAATTGGCGTACTTCCTATTATAACTGAATTTGTTTCACCAGGACAAACTTGTACATTTCCAATTATGGTATTATTAATTATTGGATTTACATTTCCATTAGGAGTTAATGAAAGGATAAATGCATCATTAGACCCAGCCAAAGTTGTTTGAAAAGAGCTCAAGGTTGAAACGAATGTGGTGGAGTTTGTAATACCAGTTACCAAAATATAATTTGAATGGTTTATAGCAAGGCTATTGGCGTAATCTTCTATCAATCCTCCATAATAGGTTGCCCAAATTCTGTTTCCTGTTGTGTCAAATTTACCAATGTAGGCATCAATTGTTCCTTTTAAATTGGTTTGATATGCATTAGAGGATGTTAATCCACTTGGTGAATAAGTAAATCCAACCACCACCAAATTTCCTTGATTGTCTAATTTAATACTATTCAAATAATCATCTGCATCACCACCAATATAAGTACCCCACTTTCTATTTCCTGTAGAATCAAATGCAGCTATGAATGACTCATTTTCACCTTTATTCATTGTTTGAAAAGTACCAATTGTGGCAATTCCTGATGAGGAATAACTGGTACCTGCCAGGAAAATATTCCCTGATTTGTCTAATGCAATAGATCTGCCGTCCTCATTGCCCTCTCCGCCAAAATAGGTTGCCCATTGCCTTGAACCACCAGGCGTTAACTTTACAATGAATGCGTCATTATTGTTTGTACCTGATAATGCAGATTGAAAAGCATTTGAGGTAGCGATACCTGTTGTAGAAGATGTAAATCCAGTAAAAAAGATATTCCCACTTTCATCACATTGAATGTCGCTACCAAAATCACTATTGCCACCGCCATAATAGGTAGCCCAACTCAATGCACCGTTAGGGGTAAATTTTGCAATCATGGCATCATTTGCACCAGAAAAACTTGTTTGAAATGCCAAAGGAGTGGAAAGGTTAGCTGTGGAATTAGTGTAACCACTCAAAATTACATTTTCGTTTAAATCACTTGTAACACCATAACCATAATCTAAATTATTCCCTCCAAAATAAGTGGCCCAAGCTCGGGTGCCATTAGAATTGAATTTGCAAAGAAACGCATCAATAGTGCCATTCAAGGAGCTTTGAAATGAACCGCTGCTTGCAATTCCAGATGCTGACCCAGTTAATCCAGCTATTAAAACTGTTCCCGATTTTGAAACAGATAGGTCGTAACAATAGTCGTTGTTATTACCTCCATAATAAGTTGCCCAAATTAAATTCCCGTTCTCGTTAAATTTCAAGATAAATCCATCGTTGTTTCCATTATAGCTGCTCTGGAAACTGCCACTTGTTGCCACACCATAATTAGAATAAGTGTAACCAGCTACAAAGATATCTCCAATGGTATCTGTAGCGATACAACTTCCGCTTTCATCTGCAGTTCCTCCAAAATAGGTGGCCCAAGGACTGGGGTCAATCACTAAAGTTTGTTTTTTTGAGTAAGTTTCTCCAATAAACCCATAGGTATTTGCCCCTAAATCTGAAAAATTGATGGTGGTTTTTTGTTTGGTTTGATCCGAATTTATCAAGTAACTTAAAGGAATTGTTTCTTTAATCAAATCTAATGAAGTCATCATTTCGAGTTCATTGTTTTTATTTAATTGTGATTGAAGACTGCCGTTAATTCTAAGTTTTACGTCAGATAAACTAGCTCCAGGATGTAAAATAATGTTATATTTAAATTGATCGCCATTTACAAACTCAATATCAATTCCAGCATAGATATTTTTATAAACTATCTTATTATAATGACTAATGTTTTCAAAGTTGAATTTTCCGGAATACTCATTGTAATAATTTATTTTAGAACTGTTTTGGTTCAAGGATAAAACTTCTGGATTTGGGTTGGCATTAATAAATTCGATATCTACACGGTGATACTTTACTTTCTTGGGTAAATTAATTTTCTCATTAAAAACCTTACTTTTATTAAAATCAAAATCTTTGTCTTGCTCAATTGATGTTTGCTCATAACTAAATCCATTCCGAGTTAAGTGCACATTAAAATACTTTCCATTTAATAAAAATAAGACTTTGTTATTAGGCTGACGAAATTGATCTAGAATCTGCCCTTTGTTTTCTATAAATCCAAAACTAGGAGTGATAGCCAGGGTTGAAATGGATATAAAAAATAATCCATAAATAATTAATAAGATTCGCTTTTTTATTTTGGTTAACATTTTATGCTGCGCCTCATTTCAACTATAAATATAATTAAATAATTTTAACATTCCAAAATTGGTCAGTTACAATTTAGATAGTGGCATCTGAATTTGCAATTATTGTTGTTATGGTGAGGAAACATTGACATTTTTAATCCATTACTATTGATTTAATTATATTTTCATTTGTCTCATAATTAATATTATGTTAAATAAAGTATTTGATTCTATGGCTACTACGACACTATGTGATTATGATAATAATAATTGAATACAATGGTTAATTGAAACTCTTTCACCCCTGCAAAAAAAAATCCCCAATCAAAAATATGATTGAGGATTCTTTTCTAGTTGACCATACCCTATTCGTACAAATCACGTTTTTTCTTTGTTTCTACAGCCATCTTTTCATTATCTAAGTTGGCATAAACTTGTTGCATGCTATAAAGAATATCTCTCATGTAGGCATATTTTTCGTTTTTCTTTACAGGTGTATCCTCACTCTTAGCTTCTGCTATTTCTAACGCTTGTTTAAAATAACCTAAAGCAACATTTAAGATTTCATCCTTCTGCTTTTTCAATGGATTGTATCTTTTATCATACTCAGCCTGAGTAACACTAACTGGAATAGCATTGATTTTCTCAACTACTTCAGTTGTTTTATTGTTTGTTAAAGCTCCTAGATTATAGTAAGCATCAATATAATCAGGGTTTAGTTCAACTACCTTTTTATAATCTGCCTCAGCTTTGGCTGCAGACTCTTTGCTATTTATCGCTTGTTCATCTGCTGCTTTTTGGTATGTAGCAGCAGCTGTGGTTAAAGTGGTTTTTTTAGTGGCTACTTTCTCTGCTTGAGCCTTCTTTCTAAGTGTTGATGCAGTATCCCTGCTATGCTTTGCTTTTTTTGTTAAATCATTCGCAGCATTATCATAAACACTGCCTCTCACATAATATAATTGGTGATCATCAGGATTAGTTTCTAAGGCCAAATCTAATTTAGTCAATAAAATATCTTGTCTGCCCATTGCCAAATAAACATTTAACTCTTGGTTGATTAAATCTTTATTTGAGGAGAACTTACTCCTTCCTAAATCAATATATTTTAATGCATTGGTGGTGTCAGTTTCTTCTAAATAAATATTTGCCATTTGCATATAAATCAAATGGTCATCATAATTTAAGTCCATTAATTTTTGCAAGTAAATTTTTGCTTTTGGATTGTCGCTCAATTGTATTGCTGAATATGCCATGTATAAATAAATGTTCTTCTCAGATAAGTTATTGGTTTTTAACACCTCGTTTTTATCATATGGAATTACATCTAATACCATCTGATAATAGTTGATAGCTGCCTTGTAATCTTTCTTTTCATAGGCACTTATCCCCTTGTTAAAGCACATAAACGCACTATTTAGAATGGCATTGTCTTTACAATAGTATTCGTAGCGCTTTTTGACATCAAACTCAATACATTTTTTACAACCGTTGAAGAATTTTTCAGCCAAATCTGCATCCACCAACTTTTCATAAGCAGGGTTTCTATAAATAGTATCTAAAATTGCCACATAGTAAAACCATGCTTTGGCATCTATTTTGGTTTCTGGATTTTCAATTGCGGCATCGATACTTTTCTTGGCATCTTCCATTTCTGCGTTCCTAAGGTAAATAGCTGCACTTTCTACCATGCTTTTTTGTGCAAATGCTTGCAAACTCAATACTGCCAATGCAGCTAACAATAGTTTTTTCATTTGTTTGGTTTTTTTTATGGTTTGGTTCAAACCGGTTTTATATTTTGGCTTTATTAATAGTCAATTAAAAAATGAAAAGGTTGAATGCTTGTTCAATTTCTATACAAACATAAGGCAATTCTTATTCGGGTTCAAATTAAAAATTAAACCCAAAGTTTGATTTTTTTAAATTAAAAAAGGCTTTGGAATTTCCAAAGCCCTTTTAAATAGTAATTGATTCTATGAAATAATCAAGTCTAATTCTTTTCGTAAGTAGCTACTTCTACTTCTTTGTAATCCTGAATTTTGTAGCCTAATTTTTCAATTGGTGCTTTTACTTTTTCTTTGTCTCCTACAATTAGAATAATCATTTTATCTGGTTGCAATACTTCTTTTGCAATGGCATTGATTTCTTCTTTGGTTAAAGATTTTATGGTAGCATTTTGCTGACGGATATAATCTTTAGGTAAATCATACTCAACCAATCTGTTTAGGAAACTTGCTTTTTGACCATTTGTTTCATAACGTAAAGCATCACTTTGCGTGATTGAATTTTTCATGAAATTTAACTCATCATCGGTTATTCCGTTGTCTCTATAATTATTTACCTCATACATAATTTCCTTAAGAGCGCTATCTGTGGCCGAAGTGCGCACACCTGTAGAAATTACATAAGCACCTTGGCGGTCTCTATAACCTGAATTTGATGAGCGAATACCGTAGGTAAAACCTTTATCTTCGCGTAAGTTTAGGTTCAAACGGCTATTGAAACTTCCTCCTAATGGGTAATTCATAGCATTTGTTTTGAAGAATTTTCCATTCCAGTCGTATGTTTGACCCAAGTTTCCAACTCGAATTTCAGATTGAGCTGCTTTATATTTATCAACTAACATTACCTGTTTACCCGCATTTACAGTGGTTGTGGGTGGCGCAATTTGAGGATATACAACACCCTTTTTCTTCCATGATTTCAAGAAAGCTACCTTAGGCATTATTTCTGCTTCAGTAACATCTCCCACAACCGTTAAGGTGGCAAAATCTGGTGCATAAAAGCGATCGTAAAAGCTTTGAACATCTCTTATTGTCATTGCCTTAATCGACTTTAACGTACCTCCTACTGGCTCTGCTGCAATGGTTTTGCCATATACCAGTTTACTAAAAGCCAAACTAGCTGTGGTTGCTGCATCATATTTTTCTGAACTAATTCCTTGATAATTTTGTGATTGGTTCAATTTAAATTCATCTGCATTGAACTTTGGACGCATTAATTTTTCTTCAACCAATTTTAGTGTAGCATCCAAATTTTTCTTAACGCAAACCACTTGCATAAAATGGCTTTCTAATCCTGAACCAAAACTAATGGAACTGCCTAATTTATCCATTTCATTTTCAAACTGTTCGCTAGTAAAATTCTGGGTTGCCTCATTCATCATATCAGAAGTTAAATTAGCCAAGCCAGTTTTAGCTGGATCTCCAACCGCTATATTTCCACCCTTCATGTTTAGTAATATGGTAACAATTGGAGATTCTTTGGTTTCGGTTCCAATTACTTTAATGCCATTGTCCCATGTTGCTGAATAAAAATTTGGGATTTCGGTTAATTTAGCTGCACCTGGATTAGGGCGGGTGCTCCTATCAAAATTATCTTTAGGTGTGGTGTATGACAATCCCTTGTACTCAAGCTCAGTTTTTACAGGAGCAGTTGTTGCTGTTTCCGCTGGTTTTGCCTCTTCTTTGTTAGCAGCTGCATTTGCTTTTTTAGGGAAAATATTTACCAATACATAATTTTTACCTAAAATATATTGGCGAAATACACGCATTACATCTTCTTTGGTTATTTTAGTATAACGAACTAATTCATCAGACAAATTATAATTTTTATCCAATCTTGGTGTGCCATGGCTTAAATACCAGGTAGAGCTCAAAATACTGGCAACACTTCCAACACTTTGCATGCTTTGAATAATACTTGTTTCGAATTGGCCTTTAGCACGATTCAAATCATCATCTGAAACACCTTTTGTATCAAATTCCTTTAAGGTTGCCAAATACCCTTTTTCAATATCATTGTCGCCTTCAAAATTTGGCATGGCAACAAAAATAACGCCAAACTCGCCTGCTAACTCTGAACCAGAATTGAATGAAACTGCCTGGAATGCCTTTTCGGGCTTAACAAAATTCTTGTATAAAATAGAATTTGAACCATTACCCATAATATAGCCTAATACATCTAAAGCAGCTTCATCTGCATGGTAGTTTTTAACACTTGGGTAGGTAAAAGCATACATTGGTGCAAATACATTGTCGCCATAGTTTACATATTTATTGTCTGGCAATCTAACTGCTTCAACTCTTTGTGCACGCACTTCTGGACCTTTAGGGATTGGGCCAAAGTATTTTTCAGTTAACTTAATAACGTCTGCAACTTGAACATCTCCTGAAACAACAACACATGCATTATTTGGACCATACCAACGCATGAAAAAATTCTTCAAATCCTCAACATTTACACGATCTAAATCCTCTAAGTATCCAATGGTTGGCCAACTGTAGGGATGACCATTTGGATACAATGCTGCATCATTTATTTCCCCTCTTTTCCCATAAGGTACATTATCTACATTCTGTCCTTTTTCATTTTTTACTGTAGCCCTTTGAACTTCAAATTTCTTTTGAGTCACAGAATCTAAAAGAAATCCCATACGGTCTGCTTCTAACCAAAGTGCGGTTTCCAAATAATTGGCAGGTAATGTTTCAAAATAATTTGTGCGGTCGCGATTGGTAGTTCCATTCATTTGACCACCCGCACCTTGAACAATTTTAAAATGCTCTTCATCTTTCACATGCAGGGAACCTTGAAACATCATGTGTTCAAAAAAATGGGCAAATCCAGATTTGTTTGGAGTTTCACGCGCTGAACCAGTATGGTAAGTAACCTCAACATGCACAATTGGGTCGGAATGATCCTCATGAACAATTAAGGTAAGTCCATTAGGTAAACGGTACTTTTCATAAGAGATTTTCATCTCGCCTGGTATGGCTGTTACCTTCTCTAATAAAATAGTTTGATTGGCATTGGCCGCAGCTGGAACCTGCGCTTTACTCACTTGAGATCCAAGTAGGAAAGCAAAAGCACTAGCAAATAATAAACCTTTTTTCATTGTTTTGATATTTTGGTTAATGGTTTTTTTAAGCTGTTCTGAACATTAAATGAATATAAAGCTTATTTATTCAATTTAAATCAGCCGCAATTTAAGTACTTTACTTTGAGTGCGACAAATTTTTTTATGAATGGTGTAAACTACTTTTAGACGGATTTTATTTAATTGGGGAAAACTAATTCATAACTCTTAGCCTTTTAAAATGAATAAACCTTGTATTGTCTTAAAAGCTTCTTATTTTCGCCAACAGAAATAACGTATATGAACAATAAATTTTTAACAATTACTACTTTAATATTCGGAGCTGCCATGCTTCGTTTGATTCCACACGCCCCTAATTTCAGCCCAATTGGAGCAATCGCACTATTTGGCGGAGCATACTTAAATAGAAAATTCATTGCCTATTTGGTTCCAATTATGGCAATGGCATTGAGCGATTTATTTTTAGGATTTTATGGCCCAGAAATGTTAATTACCTACGCAGGCTTTGTAGCTTCTATTTTCATAGGTACTCAATTAAAGAAGAATTTAAATGTGGTAAATGTAGCTATTGGTTCAATGGCATCATCGTTGGTATTTTTCTTAATCACCAATTTTGTGTTTTTCTATCCAACTAGTTTAGGTCCTTTATATACTCATGATTTTGCAGGAATTGTTAATAGTTACATAGCTGGTTGGCCGTTTTTCCAAAATACCTTTGCCTCAGATTTACTTTACAATTCAATACTATTCGGTGGATTTTACTTGCTTAGCATCAATGTTCCTTCCTTAATCAAGGAAAAAGTTAAGGCTTAACAAATTCAATTTCAATAACCTTATTGTTAAATTCAGCGCTCAAGTGATACAAGCCACTTGGGCGTTTTTTATATCCTTTAAGTACCATCCTATTAAGGCCTTTTTTCAAGGGTAAACTAAGTTTTTCAATATCACCATGTATAGGCTCTTTTATTGTAATGGTGACCTTTTGAGGGTATCTGCTAAATAAACTGATATGTATATTATTATCGGCTAATTCCATTAAATCAATTACGGTGTCCATTTTGGCTTGAACCAATTTTGCTGCTAGTTCAATATTTGGAATACCACTTCCTATGTACTTATCCTTCTTGTAATATTGATTGCCGCTCAAGATAAGGGCATCTCTTAGTTTTTCGGCGCTCGTATTTGGGGCCAATTGCAATAATTGAGCTGCTGCGCCAGCAATGATTGGACAAGCATAAGAGGTGCCATTTCCTTCAAACACTTTGCCGTCACTCGACATTAAAATTGCACCTTTTCCAAATGCTGCCAGATCTGGTTTCATTCTTTTATCAGCTGTAGGTCCTACAGAGCTGAATCCTACATAAGAACCATATTTATCAACCGCGCCAATGGTTAGCACATGCTCACCATCGGCAGGAGCAGTAATTTGCCTCCATGGATCGTCTCCTTCGTTACCTGCGCTTACCAATACAAGAATACCCTTGGATGCTGCAATTTCCGCTGCTTGCGTTACTATTGTGGTTTTGCCATCAAACTCAGAAAATTTATGCCCCATAGCCTTTTCATCGTGTTTGCTATAACCCAAAGAAGAGTTGATAATATCTGCACCAGCGCTGTCGGCATATTCAGCTGCCAATGCCCAAAAATACTCTTCCACCAAATATTCCGTTGATGCGTTTTCTGTTCTCAACAGCAGGTAATTTGCACCCGGAGCAGTACCCAATATAACTCCGGTTTGTTTGGCTGCTAAGCAACTTAAAACCGATAATCCATGGTCATCATCCTCAAAAACCTCCTCTTCTTTTTCAACAAAATCATAAGCAGCAAGAATTTTTTTATCTGTAAACAAGTGTTTAAATGGAGGTAATTTATCTAGATTTTTAAAGCCAGCATCTAAAACAGCTATAAGCACATTCTTGCCATCAACACCATCGCTAGCTAACAAGTTATCATGAATTTGATTTAATTGAAAAAAACTTCTTCCTGCCAGCAAAGTATCATTCTTTTTGAGCTTGTTATCGAAGCTTTGTTCCAAGATTTTAATTTGATTATCTAAGCTATTTTCAGTAGCACCGTCACTTTCTTCATAAAAATAAGCAGGACCTAAATAAGTAACTTTACTTACAAACGGCAGGGCTTTAATTGAATCCATGATGTTTTTTGAATCACTCAATACAATGGATCCATTAAACCACCTGCTGTTACCAAACATTAGCAATGGAAGGGTTGAAAGCTTTGCTAGATAAGCGCTATCGGGTGGAACATCATTCGCATTTAAAGGAACTCTATTTCTTGTCCTACGTTCAAATGCCTTAATTGAAATATACGATGCAGGTTCGTATAGCTGAACCTTAAAGTTAGGCTTATCATTAAATGCCACAAAATAATAACGCTGCTGCCCGTTTAGGTTCAAACAGAATAATAGCAGGAAAGGCAATAAAAACCTCATGGGCGATAATAGTACTTAAGTTGCTGATGGATTTTATAGCCAGATTTACCAGTTTGTTGGGTGTTGATATAGTTATTAGTAAAATCAACCAACCCAACTCCTTTACAATAAATACTTCTTACCAAAATTTCTTCTACCAAGTTATTTGTTAAAGCCTCTTGAACAGCAGCGCAATTATTAAATGTTGTATCTTCATTTGTAAAAGATTTACCTAAATATTGCAGCGTAAATGTTCTTCTGCCTAAATTATTGAGCATATTTCCATTCCAACTAGTGGTATTGCCGATTGGAAAAACCAATTTAACCACACAAACATTGTCTTCCATTCTTTGAAGGTTGTTTGCTGTTTTCATTACAAATAAACTGCTTCGTATTTGTGGCAATTGGCCAGTTTCTGTTTGAACCCAACGATTGACAATTTGAAAACCATCCAAATTTTGACCTTTTATTTTGCCCTCGGTATTTTCAATTAAGGTAAATTGAAAAGTATCTATGGTTTGCGAATTGTCGTCAAAGGCTATAGAATCAAGGTGATACACCCTAACCCAGCCCGAATCAATTGGATAAAAATCATAACCCAAATCTATAGATTCATTTGTTGGTTCATCCTTGGAGCAGGAAGCACTTAGCAACATAAATGAAACAAAAAAACTGCTCAAAAGGCTATTTACTATATTCAATTTCATTTTTATATTTCGTAACTTGATTGAATCCAACCCCCACCTATTACATCGTTGCCTTCGTAAAAAACTGCACTTTGCCCTGGGGCAATTCCTTTTACTTCGGAGTGAAAATCTACCTTCATTCTGTTTCCTTCTTGGGTAATTAATGCAGGTGTTCCGGCATCTTTGTACCTTACTTTTGTTAAGGATTCAATTGGTGAATCTATGCTGGCATATTTTTGCAAATTGATATTTCTTACCCACATGCCATTTCTCTTTAACTCCTCTTCCCTACCAAGCACTACAGTATTGGTATCGGGGTTAATTTCTAAAACAAACATTGGTTCACCTAGAGCTATTTCTAGGCCTTTTCTCTGACCAATGGTGTAAAAAGGATAGCCTTTGTGTTTTCCTAAAACTTTACCTTCTCGGTTTACAAACAATCCCCCGTCTACTCTTTCCTCTAGCCCCTCTACCCTTCTTTTTAAGAAGCCTCTGTAATCATTATCTGGCACAAAGCAAATTTCATAACTTTCGCTTTTCTTAGCCAATTCGGTAAATCCTCTGTCTAATGCCATTTGACGAATTTCAGTTTTATGAAAACCACCTAAAGGGAAAGTGGTTCGAGCCATACTTTCTTGGCTCAAGCCCCAAAGCACATAACTTTGATCTTTGTTGTGGTCTAATCCCCTACTAACGACGAAACGGTTGTTTTCATTGCGTATTTGAGCATAATGCCCTGTGGCTATATACTCGCAATCTAATTGATTTGCCCTTTTTAATAAGGCCTCCCATTTGATATGAGTATTGCACAAAACACAGGGGTTGGGTGTTCTTCCAGCTAAGTATTCTTCAATAAAATTGTCAATAACAAAATCTCCAAATTCATCTCTGATATCCAAAATAAGATGGTGAATGCCATACTGAACAGCAATAGTTCTGGCATCATTAATTGAGTCGAGGCTGCAGCATCCAGTTTCCTTTTTGCTACCTCCACTGTTTTGGTAATCCCATGTTTTCATGGTAACACCAATTACTTCATAACCTTCTTCGGCTAATAAAACTGCTGCAACGGTGCTATCAATGCCGCCGCTCATGGCTACTAAAATTCTTCCTTTTTTACTCATAGTTCAAAACAATAAAGGGTAAAAAGCCCTGGTGATTGAAAGTTTCAAATATAAGGCTAAGTTAAGGTAAATTTTAACTTACTCTTTCCAAATGGAAGGAAACAAGATATAAGCTAATGAAAGTATCAAAATATTGAATAATAAGAGGATACCTAAATCTTTGTATATCAATGTTTCATCTAGTCCATCCATTGATCGCATGGATGCTTTGATGATTATGAGCAATAATGGAATAATTATGGGCAGACTTAAAACTGGCATCAATATATTACTATTTCCCGCTTTTGAAGAAATGGCAGATAACATGGTAAATGTGCTAGCAAAGCCCATACAGCCAAGAATAGTTACCAATATATACAGGCCAACAGATTGAATTGGATTTCCTAAAAGGACCGTAAATGCAAGTAAACAAAGAACCGCTAAAATTAGGTTGAGTATAGCGTTGTAAATAAATTTTGCCAATAGCAATTGTTGTGGCTGAACCAACATATGAAAATAAAGGTTTTTACCCTTGCCTTCTCCAATAAAACTCTTGGCGATGGCGTTGATTGAAATAAACAACATTACCACCCAAAATACTCCATTCCAGGTGGGGTTATTCATATGCTTAATAGCTAAATAAACAACAAAAACGGATGATAAAACCTGCAACAATATGCCATTCAACGCGTACCGCTGCCGCCACTCAAGAAGCAATTCTTTTTTGATTAATTTAACTACAACCGACATAAAAAATATTAATTGTAATTAGTATAAACTAAGCCCTACCTAATTCTTTTAACCTGATTAAATGAGATTTAATAGCCCCAAACAAGGTTGGGTTAGATAAATAAGGTATGCCATATTTATTCGCAGTAGCCTCAACTATTTTAGAAATTTGAGGGTAATGGAGGTGGCAAATATTAGGAAACAAATGATGCTCTACTTGAAAATTTAATCCTCCCACAAACCAATTTAATAATTTGTTTTTAGGTGCAAAGTTTGCGGTTGTCATCAATTGATGAACCGCCCATTCGTTCTCAGCCACATTAAGCTCGTTGGCCGTTGGCTGATTTACACCCTCCACTATATGCGCCAATTGAAAAACCAGAGCAAAAATAAATCCTGCCATCATGTGCATGGCTGTAAACGAAACCAATACTTGCCACCACAATAAATCTGTAAAAATTATTGGCATTCCAATAAGCATGAATAGATAAATTAATTTTACCACAATCAATGTTCCAAATTCTTTTATGGGCTCGACTAAATGTTGTTTCATTAATCCTGTTTTGTAATATCCTATTAATCTGGGCAAATCAACTACCAACATTGAAAAGGTCATCATGGTGTAAAATGGCAGAGAGTACAAATGCTGGTATTTATTAATGGCTTTCAGAGGTGTTTGTTCCGAAAAGCGCATGATCCATCTAGTTTTAATATCCTCATCCAACCCGTCAATGTTTGTGTAAGCGTGGTGAAAAATGTTGTGCTGGATTTTCCAATTAAACACATTGCTACCAATTAGGTACATGCTCCAGCCCATTATCTTATTTACAACTTTATTTTTAGAATATGAATTATGCAAAGCATCGTGCATTACACACATACCAACACCAGCAGTACCTACGCCTGATAAAATATACATTATTATAGCCCAAGAAAACGGCAAATTATAATTAAAAATAGCAAAAATAGGCAGTAGATATAATGAGAAAACTGAAATGGTTTTTAAAATCATTTTATAATTACCTTTTGTTGAAAGATTATTATCCTTGAAATATCTGTTTACATTATGTCGAAGTTCCTTGCCGAACTGTTTTTGACTTTCTAAGTCGCTGTGAAATTTAATCAGCTTCATTCTAAATATTTACTTTTTAATTGTATTAAACTCGTTTGTAGAAACAAATAGTTGTAAACATAAACCAAAAAAAGGTAGAATTAGTTTCTTTCGAAGGTTAAAATGACATATCAATTTATAACTAGCAATCTACTAGGCATTTGAAAATAGTCAAATTAGTTCTCACTGTTTTAATCTGTGAATTGGCAATCATTTACCTAGCAATTGGGATTTTATTTTAAATTTGTAATCCATTACAATTAAAAATGAAAAAAATATTAATAGCAAATAGAGGCGAAATAGCATTAAGGGTAATGCGCACAGCGAAGGAAATGGGAATTAAAACTGTTGCAGTGTATAGTGAGGCTGATAGAAAAGCGCTACATGTTAGGTATGCAGATGAAGCTGTTTGTATTGGCCCACCCCCCAGCAGTCAAAGTTATTTATTAGGTGATAAAATTATTGAAGTCGCGCTAGCTGTTGGCGCAGATGCCATACACCCTGGCTATGGTTTTTTGAGTGAAAATGCCAGTTTTGCCCGAAATGTAAAGAATGCAGGCTTAATATTTATAGGCCCCTCAGCTGAAAGCATGGAGATAATGGGTAGTAAAATAGGTGCAAAACAAGCTGTATCTAGGTTTAACGTCCCTTTGGTGCCAGGCACGCAAGAAGCTCTGAGAGACATTGCAGAGGCTAAAAAAATTGCAGAAAGTATTGGTTATCCAGTTTTAGTGAAAGCCTCTGCTGGGGGTGGTGGAAAAGGCATGCGTGTAGTTAATGCATCAGAAGAGTTTGAGGAGGCAATTAAAATGGCCCAATCAGAAGCTTTGGCCTCCTTTGGTGATGATGCAGTTTTTATAGAAAAATTTGTTGGTTCGCCCAAACACATTGAAATACAAATATTGGGCGACCAACATGGAAATGTGGTTTATCTTTTTGAACGCGAATGCAGTATTCAAAGAAGGCACCAAAAATTAGTGGAGGAAGCTCCATCGAGTTGTTTAACTCCTGAAGTTAGAAAGCTAATGGGCGAAGCAGCAGTAAACGTGGCTAAAGCTTCTCATTATTTTAGTGCGGGTACAGTTGAATTTTTGGTTGACCATGAATTGAATTTCTATTTTCTAGAAATGAATACCCGCTTGCAAGTTGAGCATCCTGTTACGGAGCAAATTGTTGGATTAGACCTAGTTAAGGAGCAAATTAGGATTGCTAGGGGCGAAAAACTGGGCTATGAGCAAAAGGACCTTCATATTCATGGCCACTCGATAGAGTTGCGCGTTTGTGCCGAAGATCCAATGAATAATTTTTTACCCGATATTGGTAAGTTAAATACCTATAAGATACCGCAAGGTTATGGCGTTAGGGTTGAAGATAGCTTTGAGGCCGGAATGGAAATACCTATCCAATACGACCCAATGATTGCAAAACTAATTACATTTGGAGCCACAAGAGAAGAGGCCATTCAGCGAATGATTAGAGCCATTGCTGATTATAGGATCAGCGGAATTGAAACAACCCTAAGTTTTGGTAATTTTGTAATGCACCATGAGGCTTTCATTAAAGGTGATTTTGATACCAAGTTCATTGAAAAGTTTTTTGAACCAGAAATGCTTAAGTCAAACTCATCAAATATCAATGCTGCTGCGGCATACAGTGCTGGTGAATTGTTTTTCCAATATGAAGGTAAAACATCTAAAGTAACAGAAAACCCTTCTAGTAATTGGCTATTAAAAAGGAAATCTTAGAATCTTTAGCTGAGTAAATTAGCCTACAAAAAAGCCATTAATAGGTAAAATATATTGGGTTTTGATTTGGATGCCAGTGGAAATTAGTTGGCCGTTGTTTGTTATTATGATTATTTGCAAGAAATAGCCAATAATCTATCGATATCCCAAGAAATAGGGCTAGTTAGGTAAACTTTCTGTATATTTAAATTGTAAGGTTTGGCGAAACCAAAAACTAAACTATTTTTGTGACGTTATTGTAATAATGGAAACAAGCAAAAACATTCAAGACAAACCATTGGAATGCCCAGTAAGCATTAAAGGAAGAAATACATTTAAATTTTGGTTCAGAAGAATGGGCTTAATGGGTTTTGTTTTCTTTCTTATTAAAGGTTTACTATGGCTTATAGTGCCTTATCTATTGGCAAAAGGTATCTTTTAATTTACTGCTAAAAAAGCATTTGCAATAAGTATGTCTTCTGGTGTTGTTATTTTAATATTCTTATAACTTCCAGCCACCATATTTATATCCCCGCCTGCCTCTTCAAGCACTACAGCATCATCAGTAAAGTTATCATGTGTGGCTTTTGCGTAGGCATCTTGGATCAAACCGCAATTAAATGTTTGCGGTGTTTGAACCAAATAATAATTAGCCCTATTTACGCTGTGATTGCCAATTAATTCTTGCTTTCTTATTGAATCCTTTAAAGCAACCACTGCAATGGAATTTCCTTTAATTTGTGCAACCTTAAAACACTCCTTTATCACCTCACCAGAAATTAATGGCCTCACACCATCGTGAATAGCAACCAAAGACTCCCGGTCGGTTATAACTTGCAATCCATTTCTAACAGATTCAAACCTTGTATGACCGCCTATAACCAATTGATGTGGGATTTTGAAATTGTGTTTAGCGCACAATTGTTTCCAAAAAACAAATTGGTCTTCAGGTAACACAAGCACTATAGAAACATTCTCAATTGCATGAAAAGCATGAAGTGTATGCATTAAAACAGGCAGGCCGCGGAGTTCCATGAATTGCTTTGGCAGTTCCAAACCCATTCTTAAACCTCTGCCACCAGCCACAATAAGGGCGTATTGGTTCATAAAAAAATGAAAAAGATTAACTAAATAATAATCATTGCATCGCCATAAGCCAAGAAACGGTATTTCTTTTTTACGGCTTCATTGTATGCTTCTTCCATTAATTCAAATCCACCAAAAGCTGCAGAAGCCATCAATAAAGTAGATTCTGGCGGGTGGAAATTAGAAATAAGCACATTGGCTATTTTAAAATCATGCGGTGGGAAAAGGAATTTATCTGTCCAACCACTTAATGGATTCAATCTATCTGAAGAAGAAACAGCTGATTCTAAAGCACGCATTACTGAATTTCCAACTGCAACTATTTTTCTCTTTTCATCAATTGCATTATTAACAACATGGGTAGTTTCAACCGGAATATCATAATATTCAGAATCCATCTTATGCTTAGTTAAATCTTCTACTTCAACAGTACGGAATGAACCCAAACCATTATGAAGCGTTAACTCTGGAAAACGAACACCTTTAATTTCAAGGCGCATCATTAATTCTCTACTAAAATGTAAACCAGCTGTTGGAGGAATAACGGCACCTACATTTTTAGCAAAAATGGTATTGAAACGTTCTTTATCGTTTTTCTCCACATCTCTATCCATGTATTTTGGAAGAGGCATTTCGCCTAACTTGTCAATTAGCTTGCGTAATTCTTCATCGGTGCCATCAAACAAAAAGCGAATTGTTCTACCTCTACTAGTAGTATTATCCACCACCTCAGCAACTAAATCATCATTGCCAAAATACAATTTATTGCCAACCCTAATTTTACGAGCTGGATCAACCAAAACATCCCAAAGTTTCATTTCTTTGTTCAATTCGCGCAACAAGAACACTTCAATTTTGGCACCTGTTTTTTCTTTACTTCCATATAAACGGGCTGGGAATACTTTGGTATTGTTAAGTACCATTACATCTCTGTCGTTGAACATTCCTAGGATATCCGAAAATTTCTTGTGTTCTATTTTGCCTTTTTCTCTATTGATAACCATTAATTTCGATTCATCTCTGGCATCGGTTGGGTGTTTTGCTATAAGGGCTTCGTTAAAGGCAAATTTAAACTGTGATAATTTCATTTTACGTTGATTAATTAATACATTTCATTTGGTTCGAACCAAAAACTGATATAGACAGAATTAAGGCTAATAAGCAAAAAAAATGGAATGCAAATGTACGGTCGATTTGAGCGAAACCGACCAATAGAATCGTATTTTTGTGTAAACACCTTAAATAGTGATTATTACAATTGTGTTAATTAAATATTTTTATTGAATTAAATAATTAAATTTATTGAGATAAAAGAAAAGTAATTGAAGGAATCTTTATTGATATCATCAATTTTCTGTGTATCCAATCTTTATTTCTCCAACCCTTGCTTAATTTTTTGGCATATTGCAAATAATATAATCGTGCAACTCTGGGAAACGTAATTATGACTCATAAAAAACAAATCCTTATGAAATACCTATTTACCAACATTCTCTTGTTATTAAATGTGCTTTGCGCATTTGGTCAGAGTGGTTACCAAGAATTGCCAAATATGAGCCAATATTCTATTATTGATAGAAGAGGCCATACAGGCATTGCAGTGGATGACACTGGCAGAATTTGGTTAAGTTATGCTGGATTTCATTCAGGATTTAAATTTTATCCATCCACCTTGGGATTAGTGACATTTGGGTCTGATAGTATTTGGAGGAAAATTAGACTCGACAGTTTAGGAGGCCCTAGCACATCATTTCTTACTTCAATAGCATTTAAGAATAATTCGCTTTGGCTTGGTTCAGACAAGGGATTGATAAGAAAAACGGGGAATAATTGGGATGTTTTTAGTTTTAAAAAAACAAATACCGACACTGTTAATAATTTCATTATTAGAGGCAATATATATTACATGGCAACCACAAATGGCGTTCATGTTTGCATAAATAATAACATAAATAATAGTTGGATTATCTACAATAAATCAAATTCAACTTTGCCAACTCATAAAATCTTCGCTATTGATGTTGATTCAAAGGGCGTTTTTTGGTTAGGTACAGATGTAGGTGTTGTTCGATTTGATCCAAATAAGAATGAAAGCAAAGTTTATGATCGAAAAAATTCTGAATTTTGGACAGATACTATAAAATCAATAAAAGTACTCCCAAATGGAGAAGTGTGGGCAGGTACAAATTATCGCCCTTTAACAGGTTTTTCTGGGATTTCAAGGTACGATTATCAAGTTGGGCTATTTCATTTAAACCAAGGGCGTTTCTTGAATTTACTATCTGAAGTTGGTTTGTGCAACTCTAATTTATTACCAACAGGCAACTTTAATCAAATATTTAATGAAGGAAATAAGATTTGTTTTCCATCAAATATTTCTGGTCCTTATGGTACTTATTTTGCTTGGCTAAAAATAGATGGGACTAAAATTGAAAATATGTTTTTCAAGAATTTTAATGCTAATTACGCCAATATCTATGTTTCAGAACATAAAGGTAGCTATATATTTTCCTCAAATTACAGTTTACCGGTAACTGTTTACAATCCAAAAATCTTTAAGGAAGACAGCACTTATTATTTTGCTTTAAATAGAATAGATACGAGTACAGATGGTTATACCAAAGAAATTTATGCGCGACTGAATATCAATAATCTGAAAGTGCCATTAGCAATTAAGGGAGACATGTTTATATTTGATAAAGAAAGTTCCCAAAATTTTTCCTCTAGCACCTCCAAATGCAATAGACTAAGTTATGCAGCAGCCATTTGGATGGGCGGAATAAGTGACAATAATTTGTATTTAGCAGCAGGAACCTATAGACAAAGCGGCATAGATTATGGTCAAGGGCCTTTAAAAATTGGATCTGCCTCAACTAATTTGGAATCCAGGTTAAAGTATGGCCAATCGTGGAAAGCTGAGGAACGAGTAATCAACGATTTCAAGCAAAATTTCAATAAACCAGGATATATAATTCCAAAATCAATTTTAGAATGGCCAGCCCATGGCGATTCTTTGAATGGATATGCAACCCATTTGGCGCCATTTATAGATGTTAATAAAAATAGAAAGTATGAACCAAATCTGGGCGATTATCCTGATATAAAAGGACAACAAAATCATTTTTGGATTTTTAATGATAGTATTAAAAATCATAGCGAATCAGAAGGGCGGCCAATTGGAATTGAGGTTCATTCAAACGCCTATGCCTATGTTTGTGATAAAATTAATGACTCAAGCAAGGATAGAGCTATAAACAACACCTTCTTTATTAAGTATAAAATTATTAATCGAAGTACTCGAATTTATAATGATTTTGTTGCTGGGTTTTGGATAGATTGCTCTTTAGGAAATTACCTAAATGATAGAGTTGGTTCAAACCCAAAAGATGGCTATGGCTTCTGGTATAATGGAGATACCATTGATACAGGGTTAAATGGATTTGGAAGCGAACTACCAGCTTGTGCTGTAGTAATGTTGAAGGGATTTAAAGATAGCTTAGGAAATTTAACAGGGCCAGAAAGAATGGTAAGTTATAGAAATGATTTTTCAAGTACCGGCAATCCTTCTAGACCAGAACATTATTATAACTACCTGCAAGGAAGATGGAAAGGAGGTAAAAAGATTACTTATGGTGGCGATGGTAATATTGGAAATGATTCGCAAAATATTTGGATGTATCCATCAACTAATGATCTTTTAAATAGGCCAGAATGGACCGAAGAAAGTGCAAATATTTCAAAGGGTTACAAGAGTTTTTTAATAACCACAAAAAACATTACACTGAAACCAGGAGAAGAGCAAGAACTTGAAATAGCAATTGTTTATTCACCAAGTAGAAGTAATCAAAAAAGTGTAATACTTGATGGCTTAAACTCTGATGTTTTAAAGGTTAAACAATGGTATACTACTGGTAATTTTCCGTCATGTAGCAATAATCCACTTGGATTGGACCCAATTTCTAACGAAATAAAAAAACAACAAATAAAGGTTTATCCTAATCCTTCTTTTGGCATATTCAATATTGAAAATAGCGATAAGCTTTCAATAAATACCATTGAAGTAATTGATATCACTGGCAAACTGGTATATAAAACAAATGCTAACTCAATCGAACAAATCAATTTAAGTTCAATTCAGTCTGGCATTTATTTTATGCTACTGTATAATGCTGAGGGAGAAAGAACAAGTTATAAAATAATCAAGGAATAAAGAATTTTACTTCTCCAATCCTTGCTTAATTTTTTGGTTCAGCAATAATGAGTGAGCTTTGGCTTCGTCGTTTGCTCCTGCTGCCATCTTTTCAATGGCTTTAATTTGCGCTAATGCCGCAGCCTGGGAAACACCATCATAAAAATTACTATTTACTATCGCTAATAACCTATCAACATAGGCAGCTTGAAGGTTATACCTAAAAGTAGGAACAGCACCATTGTCGCCTTTAAAAATAGCATTGGTTAAATCTGTCATCATCATTACCACAGAATAGCTATTGCCATACATTCTGGAATCACTTAAACGTTTTAACACTGTTGCGTTGGTAAGGTGAGCCAATAACGTTTTTTGATAACCCAATACTCTATCGTTTATCTTTGGGTCTTCATTGGTTCCAAAAAAACTAAAACCCCTTCGTTGACTTTGTAAATATGGGTACAAGTCTGTTTGAACACCATAAGAATTGGCAGCAAAAGCATATTGCGACAAAGTATTCATTGCACGTTTTTGATCAGCTAATGATACAGGCATGTATGCTTTTCCTTCGCCAGGCTGACTAACAAAAGCTCTATTTACGTAAATACCGCCAATGTATTTTACCACAACATTGGTGGCTTGAAAATATTCGTTTTGCACAACACCATAAGCTTGTTTTAACTCCTGGTAACTTTGGTTTGGTGTGCTGTATTTTTGTTTTAATTTACCAAATAGTTGCTGACTCAATTGAATTCTCTCAACGCTGTATGATAATGCATCGCCACTTAAATCATTCACATTTACCCTTGGATCAATTCCGCTTCCTACCCCACGCATGTCGTCTGCATCATTGCCAAATATTAATAAAGAATCATTTGCTTTGGAAAGTAAACTAAGCATGCGGGCAGATTCTTGGCTCTCATCCTTTAATGAAGAAGCGTAACCAAACTCAATAGCCCAAAGGTCATATGGCCCCGGACGAGTTGTAAAATAATCTCCTTGTTTACTTTTATCTAAAGCAATATTTGCCGCTGGATAATCCATTACAGATCCTATCAATCCTATTTCTCTGGTAATAGTTTTATTGTGAATTTGGCTGGGCTTTAACATTTGACTCGCTTTCATATTATGGTTCAAACCCATGGTATGCCCGATCTCGTGCAATACCAAATAGTAGAGAGATTGCTTCATGTAATCGCGTTTCTCAATTTCACCTATGCCTTGTACATCCAAAACTTCAGAGCCAAATAATGCACTTTGGTGTAGGTTATCGTTGGCATCACAAAAATTATGGAAATTCGGTTTGAACCCAAAATCAGTTTGCTGATCGCCTACAAATAATTTCTCTTGGCGCAATCTATTGGTTACAAAAATGTATTCAAACATGATATCTGCCCCTAATATTTCACCCGTTCTAGGATCAACAAAACTCGGACCATAGCCACCAAATGGAGGTTGAGGAGAGCTAGTCCAACGCAAAACATTATACCTAATATCACCAGCATCCCAATCAGCGGTATCAGGTTGCTGTTTTATAACTACTGCATTCTTAAAGCCAGCCTTTTCAAAAGCCAAATTCCACTTCTCTCCTGCTTCTTTAATGGTTGCTCTAAACTCTAGTGGAGTGGTATTTTCAATCCACCAAACAATTGGTTCAATAGGCTCAGAAATGGCAGCGTTGCTGTCTTTCTTTTCAAGGTTCCAACGGTGAATTAAATCTCTATAGGCTACAGCTTTTGTAGTGGTCATGTCTTCAACTTGCTCAGAAAAATAACCAATACGAGGGTCGTCAAATCTAGGTTTGAAGTTATTTTTTGGCGCTTCGATTAAGGTATGTTGAACAGTAATACTTACGGCACGTTCATCCGTTATTTCTTTACCACCACCAAACACTGGAGCTGGGTTATCATAAACATACTCTACAATTACATCGGTGTTTTTCTCATAATTGCGCAAGCTTACAAATTTGGTTTTATCCTTGCTGAGTGAACCCAATTGAAATCCCATAGAGCCAGGCGTTGCCGAAGGCTTTATTTGTTGCAGGTTTTCGCTCAAAAATATGGCGCTTGCATCAATTAGGATATCACCTTTTTTAGCGTCTTCAGCAACAATTTTTTGGCTGCTTAGGATGGCATTGCTAATATTGGCTTTTGCAGCTTTGCTAACAGGATTTGTTGGGTCAAAATAATAGCCAGTATTCAATACTGTAAATTCTATTCTATCGTAATAACGTTTAATTGTAAAGAGTTTATTGTCTCTAAAACTACCTCTAAAATGACCTGCGGCAACAACGCCATCAACAGTATATGAGAAATAAATGTATTCTTTTTCGAGCTGTTCTTTTTTAAGTAGCATCAGCACATTACCCGTTGCACTGTCTTGATACAACGGAAATAAACCGGCTAATTTCTTAGAAGACTTAGTTTTCTCTGCTATAGTTGCAGTTTTTGTGGCTGGAGTGGCACCTGCTGAAGGTTTTTTCTTGCTTTTTGAACTTGCGCACGCACCCAAAAATAGCAATGAGGCTATACTTAAAACAGCTAATTTTTTCATTTCTAAATTATTTTGAGAGGCAATAACAGAAAAAAATAGTACAAATACGCGCCGATTATCATAATTATTGATTGAAAAGAAATCGCTTTAGCTTAAATTAGTACCTTGGGTCAGGCTGAGTAGCTAGCTTGGCCATTTTGATTACTTCTAGAGAATAGAAATTAAACTCCTGCACCACTTTCCCTTCCAATAGGTATACACCTCTACCAGCGAAAGGAAATTTTTGCAGACTTTGAGCAAAATGAGTAGTATCAAAAAAGTTGCCTTCCTCATCGTAAAAAGTACCAAAGGCCATGTAATCGCCACGCACTGTTTTTACAGATTTGGTGGTTACATAGTTGCCCACTATTCTTACGGTTTGATCCAAATATTTAGTGAGATCTTTGGCTAAAACATCTCCCCTATATTTGGTTTGTAATAGGTCAAAATCGCTCATACTCACAGGAAATCCTAGTAGTTCAATCTCGTCATAAGCATCTTCAATTTCGTTGTGAACCAAAGCTGGCAAGGTGAATTCTTTGTGTGATTTGGCTGGTAGTAATGCTAGCATGGTTTCTTGCACTAGGTTTTGAATACCCTTCGGTAGGCTCAGTGAAACATCCCTATTCAATGCAATAGCCCTGCTACTTGTATCATCGCGTTCAAAGCGCCTCCCTCGCACGTCACCCTGAGCCTGCCGAATGGGTTGAAGGGAATATGCTTGCCACATCAACTGTTTCTTTCCCGCACCACAAAACTTAAAAGCACCTACTTTGATAAGAATTTTAATTTGTAATACACTGATGGGCACTCGGTCCATAAAGTCGATGAGGTTTTGAAAAGGCCCATTTGAGGCACGTTCAACTAAGATGGCTTCAATAGATTTAAGCTCCAAGCTTTCTACGTGCGTAAAGCCTAAATACACATCCTCGCCTTTGATATTGGTAAATTGATCCGATTCATTTACACAAGGAAGGTGCACTTTTGCGCCCGTTTTTTTGAGTTCAGTAACATACACCCAAGTTCTATAAAAGCCGCCAAAATTATTAATCACACCCACCATAAACTCCATGGGGTAATAGGTTTTGAGGAATAAGCTCTGAAAGCTTTCCACTGCAAATGAAGCAGAGTGTGCTTTGCTAAAAGAGTAGCCCGCAAAGCTTTCTATTTGTCGCCATACTTCTTTGCTGAGCTCATCAGGATAACCCTTTTCTTTGCAATTGGCGAAGAATTTATCAATGATTTTTTGGAACTCTGCTTTGGACCTAAACTTACCACTCATGGCTCTGCGTAACACATCGGCATCGGCTAAATCTAAGCCTGCAAAATGGTGACAAACTTTCAGTACATCTTCTTGAAACACCATTACACCATAAGTTTCCTCGAGTTGTTCTTGCATTACTGGGTGCAAATAATTGATGCTTTTAGGGTCATGAAAACGTTGGATATAAGCCTTCATCATGCCCGATTTTGCTACCCCTGGCCTAATGATTGAGCTGGCTGCAACTAGGTGTATGTAGGTGTCGCATTTAAGTTTTTTCAATAGCCCGCGCATACCAGGACTTTCAATATAAAAACAACCAATGCTATTTGCCTCTTTGAGTTGTTTTTTGATGAGGGGGTCGTTCTTGAATTTTTGCACTTCATGCACATCTACTTTTATCTGTTTGTTTTGCCAAACAAGTTCTGCTGCATCTTTGATATGACCAATTCCGCGTTGCGACAAAATGTCAAATTTCTCAAAGCCAATATCCTCCGACATATACATATCCCATTGCACGGTTGGCAATCCAACGGGAGGTAAATCTAAGGCGGAGTATTGAAAAATAGGCTCTTCGGAAATGAGCACGCCACCCGCATGAATGGATCGATGATTTGGGAAATCTTGCAGTTGTAAACCCATATCGAGTATCCTCGCAATAACAGGTGATTTGCGATCGGCCTTATGCGGATAATCGGCTAGGATATCAATTTCACTTTTAGGTAAGCCATACACTTTACCCAGTTCTCTGTAAATGGAGCTGCTTCTAAAAGTAGACATAGTGCCAAGCAAAGCGGTATGATCTCTACCATAGCGTTTGAATATATAATCGTGTACTTGCGGTCGTTCTTTCCAGCTGTAATCAATATCAAAATCGGGAGGCGAGGTTCGTTTGGGGTTTAAAAAGCGTTCAAAATATAAGTTTAATTCTATGGGATCCACATCTGTAATTCGCAAGCAATATGCCACTACACTGTTGGCGCCACTCCCCCGCCCTACATGGTAAAATCCTTTCGACATAGAGTAACGAATGATATCCCAAGTGATTAAAAAATAGGCCGAAAAACCTAATTTATCTATGATATCTAATTCCTTTTGTACTCGTTGCTTGGCGACAGTATTGTTTGATCCATAACGGTATTCCAAGCCATCATAAGCAAGGGTTTGAAGTAACTGTTTGTCGTCGTACACCGAAGAAGAATAGACCTTTTTATTTTTGTGTGTTTTAAAATCAAAGCTCACGCTGCAGCGATCCATGAAAGCAATGGTATTATTGAGCACATAATGATGATACCTGCAGGCATGAATGATATCGGGCTCCGACATGAAGTACTCATCTGGTGCAGCAACGGCGTTTGGTTCGAGCCTACTCAATAACACATTATTATCTATGGCTCTTAGGTGCATGTGAAGTGGGTAGCTAGCGGCATTTCTAAAGGTGACAGGTTGCTGTAGAATGAGTTTATTTTTAATCTTGCTCACGTCTTTGCGCAGGAGTTTATTGAACTCAGAGAGGCGAATACCAATGAGTTCATGATCTGCAAGCATGCTTGGGTAATTGGAAATTGGGTAAATTATATAGCTATTTTGCAAATGTTTGATCCTATCGGCATAGGCTCGGCCATATAAATTGTAATCAGATAACAAGCGATTGATTTCTTGTATGCCAGCAGTATTTTTAGCAACAGCAGTAAACAGCAAATGATTGCCCTCTCTAAACTCAATGCCAGCAATCGGTTTGATCCCATGTTGCTCGCAGCATTTCACAAACTCAAAAATACCCGTTGAGCAATTGATATCGGTGATACCGATTGTTTGCAAACCAAGCTGCTTAGCTTGTAGCACAAGCTCCTCTACCGACAAGGTGCCGTAGCGTAAACTGTAGTATGTGTGTATATTCCAGAGCATATTTGTTAATTTAGTTGATGGTAAGGATTTTGTAGTGTAGCATTATGGAGCCTTACCTTTACCAATTGACTTTTTTCCATACCAATGTTTAATTTGATCTAAAGCTTGATAGAGTTTGATCATTTCTTCGCTGTCTTCAAACAAATCGATTTGTTGGGAGCCATAAACGAGGTTACTTACCTTTACGCCAATGAGCCTAATGAGTAGTCTTCTGTCATACACTTTATCAAGCAATTCTTTTGCCTTGGCTAGTATTACATGGTCGTAAGAGGTATAGGCAACTCTGGCTTGCATGGTATGTGTTTGAAAATCTGAGTAACGAATTTTAATAGTAACAGTGGCGCAAAGTCTATTTTGTTTGCGCATATCAAAGCACACATCTTGCACCATTTTGGAGAGCGTTTGATGTAAAAATTTCATATCGGTAGTATCTGTTTCAAAGGTTCGTTCTGAACCAATAGATTTTTGCTCATGGTAAGGTTGCACCGGCCTGTTGTCTATACCATTGGCTTTCTCCCAGATTACTTTGCCATTTTCGCCCATTACCCTACCTAGTAATTCAATGGGCATATTGGCTAAGGTTTCTATGTATACAATACCCATATCGCGCAGGGTATGATATGATTTATCGCCAATGCCAGGAATTTTTTTGATAGAGAGTGGAAACAAAAAAGGTTTTACAGCTAGTTGTTGCACTTCTTTTTCTCCATTAGGTTTTGCCTCGCCTGTGGCTATTTTAGAAACGGTTTTATTCACAGACAAACCAAAAGAAATAGGCAAGCCAGACTCTTTGATAATACGCTGCCGCAACTCATGCATCCATTTTTGGGTACCAAAGAAGCGATCCATGCCTGTTACGTCTAAGTAATGTTCATCTATTGAAGCTTTTTCAACCAACGGAGCCGCCTCTTCAATGATTTCTGTTACTAAGTGAGATAACCTGCTGTATTTATCCATATCGCCTCTAATCCAGATGGCTTGTGGGCATAAGCGGCGAGCTAACTTACCTGGCATAGCTGCGTGCACGCCAAATGCACGCGCTTCATAACTACAACTAGCTACTACACCTCTATCAGAGAAGCCACCAATGATAATAGGCTTTCCGTTAAGCGCAGAATTATCTAGGCGTTCAGCTGATACAAAGAAAGTATCGAGATCCATGTGGGCGATTGTGCGAGACATTTGGTTAATATGATTAACAATTATTTGTTAATAATATTAGCTATTAATTATAAAGAAACAAATATTTTTTTATACTATTCAGTAAATGAGATTATTAAAATGTATGGCATAAAATCATATAAATAATAGACCATTTTATTAAAGTAAACAAAACGTCCTAAACCTTGTGAATACTAGAACTTACGGTTTATTTATAAAGAAAGTTTGATGAAATAGAAAAGGGTTTATCCGATGAGTTTGAATTAATTGATATTTCAAGTCGTGGGCCTGGAGCCTATTTAATTTTGCCTCGGTATAAGTCGAATATATTTACTTCTGAATTATTTATTTAGATAATTTATTACGCTATTATTCAGATATTTAACTATTTTATGTTAATATAATTAACATAAACTTGACAACTAAAATAGCATTACATATCTTGCAAAAGTTTTCTAAGCAAGTAAATTATGTATTTATCAACCAACATCAAGTTTCTACGGAAACGGAAAAATTTTAGTCAGGAGGAAATGGCATTGGCCCTTGAGTCTAAGCGTTCGGTTTTGAATAGTTATGAGAACAATATTGCTTCTCCTCCTATTGATATGGCTGTGCGCATCTCAGATTATTTTAGGATCAGCCTAGATACTTTACTTAGAATTGACCTAACAAGGTTACCAGAATCTAAAGTAGGTGAATTAGAGCGTGGCCTGGAAGATTATATTAAAGGCAAGTATTTGAGAATAATTGCCACCACTACCAATTCTGATAATATTGACAATATTGAGTTGGTATCTGAAAAGGCACGGGCTGGTTATACAGCTGGCTATACAGATATTCAGTTTATATCTGAATTGCCTCAATTTAGCTTGCCATTTTTAGACAAGCGTAAAAAATATAGGAGCTTTCAAATTAGTGGAGATTCTATGCTACCTATTCAAGACAAAACATACGTAACCTGCGAATATGTAGAAGATTGGAGTAGCTTAAAAGATGGACTATGTTATGTTATTTTAACCAAGGAAGATGGGATAGTTTTTAAACGCGTTTACAATGAAATTGCTAAAAGCAAAAAGTTAGCATTGATTTCTAATAACCCAATTTATAAGCCATACGATGTAAACATTGAAGATGTGCTAGAAATTTGGAGATATGTGATGGATCACAGCAAAACATTAGATTGATGATTACAATCTGATTGATTACATGAAAAGGCAGCTTTAGGGCTGCTTTTTTGTTTCAGAAAATTGGTAGATTATTGTTTAAGCAACCTTGTTATTTGCACCTGATCATCAGAATAGGTGTAAAGAAAATAAACTCCTTCTTCCATTGTATCGATATCAAATTGAACTTGCTGCTTGTTCATTGAAAAATTAAGATCAATAGGGATTACACGACCTAAATTATCAAACATTTTTGATGCTGTAATGACTCTGTCGCAATGAACCTGAACCATTGAATTAGCTGGGTTTGGGTACACTTGAACACGAATTGCGTTTACCTCATTTTCGATGCCAGCAGGTATAACTCTTGTGGTTAATTTTTTCCAGTTATAGTAAGCATATACTGGATAATGATCTGAAGTATTGTTGCTAAATCCATTGCAGTAATTGGCTGCATCATCAAACACTTTTGCAGATCCCTGGTAATAAAATGAATCTAAGGTTTTACTAATTAATTGATGATCTATCATGTTCACGCTAAAAGCATAAGACGATTTTCCTGCGTCGGTTAACTCTTTGCTAGGAAAAGTATATTTAGCATTTAAAAAGTTCTTGAATGGTGTTTCTAAAGAATTGTAAATAGATTGATCCAAATCGTCGTTCCAATCTCCCAATACCATGTATTTTTTACCTGCCAAAGTAGACTCCAAATAACTCTTTAATGCCACACTAGCCGACACTCTCCTATCATATGAGCTTTGATCTGCGTAAGCCTTCATATGCAAAATTAAAAAGTATATAGTATCCGTTTTTGTGCCACCTAACGTTTGCAAACAAACTTGTAAAGGAGGTCTGGAAGCAAATGCAAAATTATCTGAGGAGTTAAGCGGTATATCAAATGTTTGAGCAGGAATTAAAGTAAACATACTTTTCTTCCAATAAATACCCATTTTTTGGGTTTGTGAAAAGCCTGAGATATATGTATCGTATTTTGCGCCTAGCGCAATAGATAAAGTATTGTAGGTTGAAGCATTGCTAATTTCTTCTAAGCCAAAAACATCCATATCTGTTTTTTCTAGCATGGCTTTTACATTCGCATATTGAGTTGCCTCATCCGTTGGACCATTGCTCGCATCACCAAACCATTCAATATTCCAATTGGCCACATCTAATAAAGTATCATTACCTAACTTAGGAAAGTTTTGCGAATTAGCACTAATAGAGAAAGCAAAAAGGATTATGAAACTTATTACGGCTTTATGCATTTTGAGATTGTTTTTTATTTAGTAGCCAAAGATAAGCGCTAAATCCAAAACCCAATGTTAAGATTGTTTGAAACCCATGAATAATTATTGCCAAGGCATTACCGGTTGCAAGGTTAACTCCCATAAATAGTAATGCCTGACTTACCACAAAATGATATGCCCCAGCAGAGCCTGCCTGAATTGGCAGTGTGCGGGCTACTACACCCAATACCATTACAAAAAAAGCATCTTTTGCACTTAAAATCGAAGATTCCTTAAACATAAAAAACCAGAGGTAGGTCATCAAATAAAAGCCAACCCAAATCATCACTGTATAGATTATAAACATCCATTTATTCTCCATTTTTAGCAATGTTTGGGTAGATTGGATCAATTGAATTACCCATTGAACGGCACTATTATTTTTATTTTTTAATTGCTTGTACAGTAAGTATACTCCCAGCAATACGCAAATAAGTATTGCTAATCTTACAGGAGTTAATAAAACTAAACCTTTGGTAAAGGTATTTAATAGGGAGCCTTCACTTAAAAACTCTAAAAAAAAAGCGGCTAAAATTATTATCATTAAACAAAGCATATCAGCTAACCTTTCAAACAATATGGTTGAAAGACTTTTATTCATTTCATAATTCAATGATTGCTTTAGAATTAATGCCCTGCTTACCTCCCCTAATCTTGGTATGGCAAAATTTACCAAATATCCTGTTGCCAGTGATGCAAATAAATAATTAGTTGGCGCATTGATTTTTATAGTTTCAAATAGCAATTGCCAACGTTTCACTCTTATGTAATAAACTAAAATGGAGGTAATTAAAACTGGTATTATTACAAGGTTGTTACCAGATTTAATAATACTCAGCACTTCGGTGAAATCAACTTGCTTGAAACTCAAATACAATAAAATACAACCAAACAAGGCAAATAACCCTGACTGTGTATAAATCAGTCTTTTTGATACCATTATTTGATTCGGTATAAATTCAATTGGTTGCCGTTTGCAAATATTAACCAATTATCCGCTTCATTGAATAAATTTCCAATGGCAAACGGACTTTCTACTTTCATTGGAAATGGTTTGTAAGGTTCGCCTTTCGAATTTTCTATATTCAGTGTTTTGGCCAATGAATCTTGGTAAATTAGCTTATACCCATTTCCAATAAAAGTCCATTGTGTTTGAGCTCCTGGGTTATATGTTACCTTCTTTTCTAACAATAAATTAGCATTTTGATCTATAAGAGCTAAGTTGTTATTGCCAAAAAGTAGGTAACTTATTTGGCTCCCTTCATTTTTTGAAATATGAAAAGACTTAAACTGTTTAGCTGGAATTCTATTGATTTTGGCTATTTTGGTGGTATAATAATTGATTCTAATAATTTGGTTAGAATCTAAAGCGGTTATGTTTATTTGTCCGGTATCAATTGATTCGATTTTAACATCTAGAAAAGTAAAACTACTATCTATTTTTATTTGATCAAATGGCTTGGCTGCAGAATTTAGAAATTGAATTTTACCCCTTTCGTTTAAGCCATAATATATCTGCTGACTTCCAAACTTAAACGTTCCAATGGTTGATTTTAATTTTGGCCAAATGTCTTTTGGATTCCAGCTTGGGATTAACCTACCTTGTTGATTGAATGCAGAGATTTTAAATTGATTTCCAGTTGCAAATATTTGGTAATTTCTATCATTATTTGGGTCAAAAACACTAATTGGAAATGTTGTTCCTGTTGGAATCCAAACTGGCCACCCAGACAAGTTTTTGCCTAAATCATCAATAACATAAATGTAATGAGCTGTATTAAAAACCCATTGTCGTTTTCCATTGTTATAAATATTAATTTCTTCAAACTTTGAAATTACCTTATCATCTATTTTTTGCTTCCATAAAACTTTCCCTTCGCGATCAATCATATACAATTGCATTTTCGCATCTTGAGCCATGATAACTTGAGAACCAATACTGTAATTATACATAACCTGCGGCTGCACCACTAGGTCAGAATCTAAAGGGATGCTCCAAGCCTTTTCAGTTCTTTCGGCCTTTGCAATATTGAAATGGGTATAAATTTGAGTGGCAAATATCTTATCATTACTGCCAGCAAATTGAATTACTTGAAAGTGAGCTCTTTTTATGGCGCCCATATTTTGGTTAATAATACTAAACCAATTGTTATTTAAAAAATTGATAGCATACTTAGGGGCGTGTTCGTTTAAAATCAAAATTTCAAGGTTACTATTTGGCGATAATTTATTACTATAATTCTTATAAAAATCTTGCTTCACCAGCAATTTTTCTGAACGCCACTTTTCTTTTAAAACCTTTAGGATAATTGGGTTATTTGCAAAGAAATAATATCCATTATTCTTAACATAATAACGAGCCTCCATACCTTCAAATAAATCAGTAAAATAAAATTTAAAGGCATCTCCGAAATAGGCTTTTGAAATGTCTTGACTTGCAGAATCAATTTTAATTGCAGTTGTATCCGAAGCGTATTTTCTTTGAACAGACCTTTCCATTTCCGATAAAAGTGTTGCCATACCAAGTTCATCAACAACCTCAATGGCTGTAATGTAGCAGCTATCCTTCCACAATCCCGGCTCGTCAATTGAAAGCAAAGCAGCATGATTCCCAATTTTACTGGCAAATTTATTTGTAAATGAATATTGCAATTGCTTTTCTGTGCTATCCAAATATGCCTTGTAAGGCAAAAATAATTTCCTGCTTAATAAATATTCAGTTACATTCTTGTTAAATGAGTTGTAACCATTATAACCAAAGGTGTAAGCGAAATTGATATTGTCTGGCAAAAGGTCTCTTAAGTTATTTTGAATAGGTGCTTGCGCATTTAATAAATCTAAGTATTGAAAATTTGTTTCATGTGTTTGAGCTGCACCTTTGAGAAATAGCTCTTCATCGTCGGCCTCTATGTTATAGATTACCTTTTCTCCAAAATTCCCCAACATTGAAAATGCGTTTTGATAACTATCATTGCAATAACTTTGCATGAAAGCAGGTAAATTTTTAAAGTTAAGATATAGGTTCAATCCATTGCCACTATTTTTAATGAAAGATAATTTATCCTCCTTAACGGGCTCATTGATTTGCTTGCCAATTTTCATCAAAGCCATTTCTACCAGTGACCCGTTTGGAGAGAAAATCATCAATTTACTTTTAAATGCAATAGTAAAATGAGTGCCATCTTTAAAATCAGTAAAATCAAATACCTCATCATTTAAAAATCTCCGTTTCGACATTTTATATTGGTTTGGGAAATGGAGTTGAAAAAATTCAAGTGCATTTTTAGCATCCACTTCCTTTTGGGTTTGAACCGCCATAAAAAAACCAAGCGTTTTATTGTCAAAACAATGAAAGGAATAGATAGCCTGACCTTTACTAAACCATTCTGACAAGGTTTCATTTTGATTGATTAAGCTATCATAAATTGAAATATGCTTATAAAAACTTGCCACCTTTTCATTTCCTAAAAGTCTTTCCATAAAGGTTGGATCAAAAAGACTTTTTAAATGCTGACTGGTGTTATTTGACTCAATTATTATTGCAGCATTATCTGGAACAATATGAATTGGCTTAATATTCTTGTCTTCAATTTGGCCGAAGTAAAGATAAATTCCTAATGCAATAGCAATAGAAACAACTATACTTAATATGCTCAATAACTGCTTGTTCATAATTATTTCCAAAATTAATTTGTCAAAGTCAATAGTTCGGTTTAATTTGTTAACAAGTTCACACTTATTAGTCATGAAACATACACACAGAATCTATACCCGTTTGGGTTTTTTAATTGCGGCAGTTGGGGTAATTTTGGGTGCCTTTGGATCGCATATCCTTAAAGAATTAATAGATGAAGCATCATTAAACACTTTCGATATAGGAGTTCGTTACCAAATGATTCACGCTATTGCCATCATTGTACTTTCTTTAAATCATCGAAAATTTGATGAGAAAAAATTGCAGTTAGCGTTAGCATTGTTTTTTATAGGAATACTTGTTTTCTCAGGAAGTTTATATTTATTGGCTACCAGGTCAATTTGGGGCGATGATTCTTATAAATTTATTGGAGCAGTAACACCTTTAGGCGGAATTGCATTCATAAGTGCCTGGATGTTTCTATTCTTAATGGGTTTTTCACCAGATGACCAATCAGAAGAATTGGGTTCCGAAAACTAGAGTGAGTCAAGTAGAAGAAGGCATAGGAGTAGTCAACCAGAAAAATCTATAGAATAACTTTTTTATTTAACAATAGATTTTGAGGTTCCTCCCTTTTTATGAATTATAGAAATCTGATTATTTGATAATTATACCATTATTGAACTTGTTTTATTTCAATAAAGTTAGCTTGATCCTAAAAGTGTTTTACACAATGACATTTAAATGCTTTCAAATGTGGATTGAATATGTATTTTCGCAACAAAATTTTATAAAAAGATGAATATTCATGAATACCAAGCCAAGGAAATTTTAAAATCATTTGGCGTTGCAGTTCAGGAAGGCATAGTTGCCGAGACTGCTGATGAAGCCTATGCTGCTGCTTTAAAGTTAAAAGAGCAATATGGCAGTGATTTTGTTGTTTTAAAAGCACAAATCCATGCTGGTGGAAGAGGAAAAGGAAGTATTATTGGCAAAGAACAGCGTGGAGTTGCCGTTGCCAAGAATGCTGACAAAGCAAAAGAAATTGCAGAAAATCTATTAGGTGGAACTTTGGTTACCATTCAAACCGGCCCAAAAGGTAAATTAGTAAGTAAGGTATTGGTTGCTCAGGATGTTTATTATCCTGGTGCAGTTGAAACCAAAGAATACTACATGAGCGTAATGCTTGATAGAGGCCAAAGCAAAAATATCATTGTTTATTCAACCGAAGGAGGAATGGATATTGAGCATGTAGCTGAGCATACTCCTCACTTGATACACAAAGAAACCGTTGATCCTAAAGTTGGATTGCAGGGTTTTCAAGCTCGTAAAATTGCATTTAACTTGGGTTGTGAGGGTGAATCATTTAAGCAAATGGTAAAATTTGTTACCGCTTTGTACAAAGCATACGACAAATCTGATTCTGCCATGTTTGAAATCAATCCTGTTTTGCGCACATCAGATAACAAAATTATTGCTGTTGATGGAAAAGTAAATATTGATGACAATGCCTTGTACCGCCACCCAGATTATGCTGCTATGCGCGATGTAACTGAAGAAGATCCTGCAGAAGTTGAAGCAGCAGAGTTTAACTTAAACTTTGTGAAGCTAGATGGAAACGTTGGCTGTATGGTTAATGGCGCAGGTTTGGCAATGGCTACCATGGATATCATTAAATTATCTGGAGGTGATCCTGCTAATTTCTTGGATGTGGGTGGTTCGGCAAACGCTAAAACTGTTGAAGCTGGATTCCGCATTATCTTGAAGGATCCAAATGTAAAAGCAATTTTGATCAATATCTTCGGTGGAATTGTGCGTTGCGATAGAGTTGCACAAGGTGTTGTGGATGCCTACAAGAGTATTGGCAATATACCAGTTCCAATTATTGTTCGTTTACAAGGAACAAATGCCGAAGAAGGTAAAAAGTTGATTGATGAATCTGGATTAAAGGTTTATTCAGCAATTGTATTGAAAGAGGCTGCAGATTTGGTTCAGAAAGCAGTAGCAGGAAATCTATAATATAATAATTAGCTTTGGGCACAGCTTATTGAGTTTTAAATTCAATAATCTGTGCCCTTTTCTATTTAAAATATGTTACTAACACTCCATCCTAAGAACCCCAATCCTCGAGATCTAAAAAAGGTTTTGGACATTTTGAACCAAGATGGAGTGATTATTATTCCCACAGATACCATTTATGCAATGGCCTGCAGAATGGATTCCAAAAAGGGAATAGAGCGAATGGGCAAAATTATGGGTAAGAAACAAGAGAAAGTTAACTACTCCTTACTCTGTGCAGATTTGGCTAATATTTCGAATGTAACCGCCACAATTGATAAAAATATTTTTAGGCTATTGAAAAATAATTTACCTGGCGCTTTTACTTTTATTTTGAAGGCAAATAATCAGGTAAGCAAAATGTTTGCTGGTAATAAGAAAACCATTGGAATAAGGGTTCCGGATAACGCTATTGCTCAAACTATTATTAATGAACTTGGTATTCCCTTGGCGGTTAGTACCATACACCATGATGATGCAATAATTGAGTATATGACCGACCCAGAGGAAATTCACGAAAAGTTTGAACACCAAGTAGACCTTGTTATCGACGGAGGTTTTGGTGGAAATGTACCCTCCACAATTATTGATTGTAGTAATGAGGAACCCATAATTGTGAGAGAAGGAAAAGGAAATCTAGCTGACTAGAATGGTATTACTTTTTATTTTTTGATCCAATCAAAACACCTAATTTCAATCCTGTTTGAAAGCAAAAAGCCATTGAGCCATTTTTCTCAGTTGCTGCCATAAAGCCAAAACCTCCAATTTCGGTAATATCTGAATATTTATCAGTTATGGTATTTCCAGCTATAGTGGTATTTATTATTTTAGTTCCAATACCCGGTCCAATAAAGAAATCAACACAGAAAATATCTGAATACACCCACTGCTTTCCAAAGTTCATAAAAAAAGCACCTCCTTTTACGTCGGTGATTCTGCTAGTTGAAGTGCTGCCAAAACCTCCAAAATAAGAATTATTTACACCTGTGTTTTGATGGTAAAGAAGCATTATTTCTGGACGGATATACCCTCCTTTTAAAATATGGGAATACCTCATTCCTTTTACATAATAATCTGGTTGGTTAATAAATTTAACGCCCAATCTTAAAAAACCTCCATTTGATTCGGTAAATGAATATGCCTCGCTAGAATAGGAGCCTACTCCAATTACCCCTATTCCAACCTCAGCACTCATGCCAGGTTTAATTGAATATTCAAAAGATCCTGAAAGTACTTTACGAATAGGACTAAACATGTCTATTTTAACTGCCATTTTTCTCTGGGTGGCATAATTTGCGGCGTTTGAAAACTCATCTTCTGCAAATTTCATTACAGTGCCATTGGCCAGTATTATTTTGCGAATTCTATCTTTTTTTTCAACCATTACAGGCATAGATTCATCAACTGGCCAAGTACGGTAGCGTATGTCATCTACGCCTAATTCAATAACCTTTATTAGAAGTGTATCTGGCTTGCCTCTCAAAACCATTTTATCTTGGGCCTTAATTAGGCAAATGTTGATGGTTGTAAATAATAGTAACAGTGCGATTTTTTTCATGATTTGCTTTTATTGAATTTTTAAGAGAAGAAACAACTTATTTCTTAGAATTATTACCAAATAATATTCCTAATTTTAATCCTGCTTGTGCGGCAAAATTTACTCCACCATCATAATCTACAATCAACCCTCTCCCATTAATACCTTCAGAATAGTAGTTGTAAGATCCATAATAATAACTAGTAGTTACAACTGGAGCTGACTGTGTTTCACTAACTGTGGTTACCCCTCCTCCACCTATGCCTAAACCTACAAATGCATCTACCAAGAAAATATCTGAAAATACCCATTGCTTGCCAAAGTTCAACATAAAGGCAGCTGCAGAATACCTTTCTGTTTTGTCTATGGTATAATAAGTATTTGTTCCGCTACCCCAATTATAATTATTTACAACACTGCTTGTTTTTTCATTATAAAAGCTTGCCACAATTTCAGGTCTAATATATGCTCCCTTCATTACATGCATGTAGCGCATACCTTTGGTATAATAATCTGGGGTGTTGATGAATTTGTAGCCACCTCTAAAAAAGGCTCCATTTCTATCGGGTTGTTCACCTGAGGCACCATTGTTTACACCTATTACCCCTATGCCTGCCTCCCAGCTTGATCCAGGCTTGATACTTTGTTCATACGAAAATGAAACTGCACCACTTAAAATGGAAAATAAATCCATTTTAACGGCTTTTTTATTTTGGTCAACATAATTTTCTGCATTCACAAAATCTGATTCGTCAAAGCGCATAGATGTGCCGTTTGACAAAAAGATTTTTCGGATTCGGTCTTTAGGTTGAACCATAATTGGCATATCTTCTTCAACTGGCCAAAGCTTATACTTTACTTCTTCGGTTCCAATTTCTAAGATCTTTACAATTAAAGTGTCGGGCTTATTGCGCAAAAGTATTTTGTCTTGAGCAATTGCAAATTTTGAAGTTGTGATTGAAATAACTACCAATAAAAGAATGGGCAACAACTTTTTCATAATTGTTTTTTTAATAGGTTTATCAAATTTAATAACAAATTTTTATTTTTTAGAAATATATTTATTCATTTGAGCTGCACAAGAATAGGGATAGAAATTGTTTAAAAATAATTGATATAAATAACTACCAAAAATAAGAATTGCAAAAATTGCAAATTCTACATCCAAAAATTGCAGAATCAATAATTCAAAAAAACTAATAGAAATCCTAATATTTGCATTTATGGAGAATCCAATTTTAGTAGAAGTTAGAAGAGGCGGAATATTAGAGAGCTTTCACAGGGGTGTTGTTTGCGTAGTTAACGCAGCTGGTGAAATTATTTTTGAACTAGGTAATTCTAATCAAATTTGTTACCCCAGATCTGCCATGAAATTTGTTCAAGCAATGCCATTGATAGAGATGGGAGGAATAGATAAATTTGGCTTTTCACAGGAAGAAATTGCAATCATGTGTGGTTCACACAATGGAGAATTGGATCACCTAAGAGTAGTTAGAAGCATTTTAAAAAAGATTGATTTAGATGAAAGTTTTCTCGGGTGTGGTTCACAATATCCAACCAATAAAAGAGACGCAGACGCTTTGGTTCGAACCGAAACAAAACCCAGTGCCATATACAACAATTGCAGCGGGAAACATGCTGGCATGCTTGCATTGTGTAAGCTATTGGGGCATGAGCTTGTTGGGTATTTAAACCCCAATCATCCTATTCAACAAATTATCCTTACTTATGTAGCTGAGATGTACGAATTTCCTACATCAAAGATGGTATGTGCATTGGATGGCTGCACTGCACCTGTTTATTCCATTCCTGTTTACCACCAAGCCTTGTGTTTTAAAAATCTGGTCGACCCAAAACAATTCTCCTTAGAAAGGCAGGAAGCATGCAGAATAATTGTAGATTCAATAGCTAAGTTCCCTTATATGGTGGCAGGTAGTAAAAGGTATTGCAGCGACATGATGGAAATTTGCGCTCCTCAAATTATTGGCAAAACTGGTGCTGAAGGCATTTTTTGCATGAGTTTTACAGAACAGAAAATAGGTGTTTGTATCAAAATAGATGACGGCAAAATGTTGCCACAATACAATGTTGCGCAAGCATTAGTTGAAGCAAGCGGTTTGTTTCCTATTGAACTAATTCAACCACTCCACTCTTATGTTAGCTCAGATTTGAAAAATTTTAACCAATTGATTACAGGAGAAATCACCATAAAAAGCGATCTTTTTGAGCCATTTTCCTCAATTTTTAAAGGCTAAATTGCATTAATTAATTTATATTATTAATTATTGGAAAACTTGTGGATAACAAAGGCTTAATATTGGCTCCTATTTATTAGGTAAATCGTGGCTCAAAGCCTATTTTAGCACTTTAATTTATTTTAGTTAAGATGAGCAACGAAGCAATGGAAAACAGAGAAAATTATTCGGCAGACAATATTCAGGTTTTAGAAGGATTGGAAGCTGTTCGTAAAAGGCCAGCCATGTATATTGGTGATGTAGGAGCAAGAGGTTTGCACCATTTGGTTTATGAGGTTGTAGATAATTCAATTGATGAGGCACTCGCAGGTTTTTGTAAGAACATAGTTGTTACCATAAACGTTGGCGATTCAATTACAGTTGTGGATGATGGTCGTGGTATTCCTACAGGAATGCATACCAAGGAAGGGAGATCTGCACTTGAAGTAGTAATGACTGTTTTGCATGCTGGTGGTAAATTTGATAAAGATACTTATAAAGTTTCGGGGGGGTTGCATGGTGTAGGTGTGAGTTGTGTTAATGCATTATCAACTTTATTAAGAGCAACTGTTCATAGAGAAGGTAAAATTTTTCAGCAAGATTATAATTGTGGAAAGCCAGTTTTTGATGTAAAGGTTGTTGGAGAAACGGATCATACTGGAACCACCATTTATTTTGAACCAGATGGCAGTATCTTTACTACTCTAGAATATAAATACGAAACAATTGCAGCGCGCATGCGTGAGCTATCTTATTTAAACCGTGGCATTACTATTACTCTCAAAGATGATCGTCCTGATGAAAATGGCAAATTGCGTGAGGAGATTTTCCACAGTGATGGTGGATTAAGAGAGTTTGTTACCTACCTAGATGGAACAAGAGAAAAACTATTGCCTGAACCTATTTATTTTGAAGGTGAAAAGAATGGTGTTCCTGTTGAAGTAGCAATGACATATAACAATGGTTATACCGAGAACCTTCATTCATATGTAAATAACATCAATACCATTGAAGGTGGAACACACGTTGCTGGATTTAGGAGAGCTCTTACTCGCACTTTAAAAGCTTATGCAGATAAAGAAGGATTATTGAAAAACCTAAAGTTAGAAATAGCAGGAGATGATTTTCGTGAAGGCTTAACAGGTGTAATTTCTGTTAAAGTACAAGAGCCACAATTTGAAGGTCAAACCAAAACTAAATTAGGTAACAGCGATGTAACTGGGGCTGTAGATACCTGTGTGGGCGAAATGCTCAATAATTTTCTAGAAGAAAATCCTAGGGAGGCAAAGCTAATTGTACAAAAGGTAATTTTGGCCGCTACCGCAAGAGCTGCAGCTCGCAAAGCGCGTGAAATGGTGCAACGTAAAGGAGCTTTAACCGGAAGTGGATTACCGGGTAAATTGGCCGATTGCCAAGAAACCGACCCAGCTGTATGCGAAATATATTTAGTAGAGGGAGATTCTGCTGGTGGAACTGCCAAGCAAGGGCGTAACCGTGCAAACCAAGCTATTCTGCCACTTAGGGGTAAGATTTTAAATGTTGAAAAAGCCTTAGAGCACAAAATATACGAGAACGAAGAGATTAGAAATATGTTTACAGGCCTAGGCGTTACCATTGGTACACCAGAAGATGGAAAAGCATTGAACCTAACCAAACTTCGCTACCATAAAATTATTATCATGACGGATGCCGACGTGGATGGCAGTCATATCCGTACCTTGATTCTTACCTTGTTTTTCCGATACATGAAGGAGCTAATTGAATATGGCTATGTTTATATAGCTCAACCACCTTTGTATTTAGTTAAAAAGGGTAAAGACGAAGAATATTGCTGGACAGAACCGCAGCGTGATGAGGCTGTATTGCGTTTAGCTAAGGGAGGAAATCCAGATTCAGTAGGTATTCAACGTTATAAAGGTTTGGGAGAGATGAATGCCGAACAATTATGGATGACCACGATGAACCCAGAAACACGCACACTGAAGCGCGTTGGATTAGATTCTGCTGCAGAAGCTGATCATGTGTTTAGTATGTTAATGGGCGATGAGGTACCACCTAGAAGAGAGTTTATTGAGTCAAATGCCAAATATGCGCGCATTGATGTTTAATATATAGGTTCAAAATGCCTGTGTACCCCCACAAACGATGGGGGAAGGAAATAACCGCAAGGTTGTTTATATATAAAAGTCCTGCAATGAAAATTGCGGGACTTTTTTTATTTAAATGGAGAGTTTTTTTCTTTAGAAATAACTCTATAAACTCTCTTGTCTATGTAGTTTGGAAATATTTTATTGATCCAATACATCAGTTTTCCAGTTAGGGTTAGTACTTGGTATTTTTTTCGCTTAATCACCATTTGAACGATGTAGTTTGCCACAGCCTCTGGCTTCATCAATTTTGATTCATCTAAAGGAGAATCATGTTGTTGCTGGCCCTTATCATTCAATGCTACTGTTCTAATATTTGATGCGGTATATCCTGGGAAAATAGTTCCAATATGCAAACCTGTTTTGAGATTTTCTACCCTAAGAGATTCCATAAAACCTAGCAAGGCAAACTTGGATGCTGAATAGCCAGTTCGAGCTGGAAGTCCTGTAAAACCTGCCCAAGAGTTCACCGCAATAATACTACCTTTTGATTTTAACAATTCGGGTAAGGCATATTTTGTGCAATAAACAGCTCCCCAAAAGTTGGTTTGCATGAGCTCCTCTAAAACTTTTAGGTCGAGGTCTGTAAACAAAGCCCTCATGCTTATTCCTGCATTATTAATTAATACATCAATTTGATGGTAATTAGCTAAAGCTTGCCCTATCAAATTTTGACAATCATTTTCAATTCTAACATCACAAACTACGATGGTAGCATGATGATTTTGCGCTTTTAAATTATCGGCAATTTTTTGAAGTTTATCAAGGCTTCTGGCAGCCAAAACTAAATTACAACCAAGGTTAGCAAATGCATATGCACAAGCTTCACCTATGCCAGATGAAGCGCCAGTAATAACAATTGTTTTTCCTTTAAGCGACATTTAAAAATAACACAAATAAAGGCCTTGGGCCAATATCACCTATTGAATAAAAAAAATAATTCAATTATTTCTTCCAGATGATTGGCGTGCCAACAGATTTGGTTTCAGGGAAATCTATTTCCATGCCATCAAGAGTTTCCTCTATCGCATCCTCCAAATATACTTGTGTAACCATTGCCTCGTTTTCCCAGCAATCATCAATGGCTCCTTTATACGCTAACTCACGTTTGCGATTAAATAAGAACACTTCAGGATTAACAGTTGCACCAAATTTTTTGGCAACAACTTGATCTTCGTCTTTTAAATAAAGGAAATGCATTTCATCTAGACCTAATTTTTGAGCCACTAATTGAATATGTGCAAAATCATCCAATGTTACTCGTGACCCATCATTAGAATTTATTCCAACAATACCCATACTATCTTCCTCGTACTTCTCAAACAATTTTATCAATCGTTGACTATAAGCTTGAGAAATAGGCGAGCTATTGCAAGTAAATATTACGGCCAGCGCATATTTATCGGCGTAATTAAAATTATTGTAGAATTTTCCGTCAAATCCTTTGAGGTTGAAATCAGGAAGTTTGTCACCAATATTGAGCATAGCAGTATTGTATTTATTGTGCAAAATATGTATTTTGATTCAATTGCGCAAAATACTTACTTGCCAATTGTTTATTCATCCATGAGATTTTTCGCAAATGCAAGTCAAAGAAGTAATTAATTTTTTGGATCAAGCCGAATTTATAGCATTTCCCAAACGACACTATAAAGGCAATATTGATTATATTTCTCCATTAGATAAAGATATAGAGGCTGTTTTTGACCCCAAAATAAATAAAAACTTTTTGCAAGGGGAAGCAATAAGGTGGATGGTTAGTAAAGACCAAAAAACTGTTGGGATTATTGCCGCCTTTTACAAATCAACTAACAGTGAAAAACAGGGAGGCATTGGCTTTTTTGATTGTATAAACAACCAAGATGTTGCGAATAAATTGTTTAAAATAGCAGCTGAGTGGTTAAAAGAAAAAGGTTGTGAGTATATGGATGGTCCGATTAATTTTGGCGAAAGGGATAAATATTGGGGATTATTGGTGAGTGGTTTTAAAAATCCTTCCTACCAAGAAAATTTTAATTACCCATATTACCAAGAGTTGTTTGAAAATGCAGGGTTCAAAAAAATCTTTGAGCAAACTACCTCAGAGGTGAATATGCAAGGAATTCAATTGGAAAGAGTGGCAAAGTTAGCCGAACGGGTATTTAATAATCCAAGCTACAGATTTGAGCATTATAAAGCTAAAGAAATGAATAAGTACGCCACAGATTTTATTGAGATATATAATAAAGCTTGGGCCCAGCGACCCGATTTTAATGCCATAACTTTGGATAGAATTGAAAGTACTTTGGTTTCATTAAATCCAATAATGATAGAAGAAGCCATTTGCTTTGTTTATGCAAACAATGAACCTGCAGGATTTTTTGTGAACGTGATGGATGTTAACCAAATATTTAAGCACATGAATGGCAAAATGGGGATTTTTGAGAAAGTGAAATTTTTATACTACAAGAAATTTGGAAAAATTAACAGGTTAAGAGGCATTGTTTTTGGGGTAATTCCGGCATACCAAAACCATGGATTAGAGACAGGGTTAATTATGAAAGTGTTTGAATCTATAAGAATGCACTACCCTCAATATACAGCTGCAGAGCTTTCTTGGATTGGCGATTTTAACCCTAAAATGCACAGGTTGTTTATGGCTGTAGGAGCAAAACCCACTAAAATACATTTTACTTACCGGTTTACTTTTTAATAATAGTAACTTTGTTTTTTGATCGCTATATGAATTTAATACATAAAATACTCTTTGCCTTATTAGTCATATTTAGTTTTGGCCATACAGAGGCTTTGGCTCAAGATTCTTTTGGAATGAAAAAAATTGCCTCTTACAATGATCCAAACTTGCCAAAGGTGGATGGTTCTGATATTTGGAATGATTTAACAGGCTATTATGATCCAATTAAAAATAGAGAGTACATCATTTGTGGTGGTACAGATAGTATTTATGTATTTGACATCACAGATGCTGCCAATATGAAGCTTATTATTAGACAGCACGGATCCTCTTATTTTGCTAGAAACAGGGATTATGAAACCTACCAACATTATGTTTATTGCGTATCGGATCAGGCAAGTGGATTGGGAGCATTGCAGGTATTCGATTTACAATACCTTCCAGATTCTATGCCTAAAGTATTCCAAAGTAATAGCTTAGGAACCTTTACACATACCATTTTTATAGATACAACAAGTGCAAGGATGTATATGTGCAGCAACCTTAAACCAGGAGGATTTTCGGCCATGGATATTATTTCACTTACAAATCCTGAATCACCCGTATTGTTAGCTGAATTGAATGTGCCTAAAAAATCAGGGGGATTTCCTTTGTTTAATTTAGTGCACGAAATGTTTGCCAAGAATGATACTGCCTATTTGAGTTGTGGGGATGCTGGATTGTTTGTATTCGACTTAAGGAATTTAGCCAATCAGACGCTTATTGGGTCTATTAATAGCTATCCAGATCAAGGGTATAACCATAGCAGTTGGTTAGATAAAACAGGCAGGTATTTGATGTTTACAGATGAAAATATGGGGCTAGACATTAAGATATTTGATATCAAGAGTCTCAGCAATCCCTTATTCGTAAGTCAGTTTAATAGCAACGTTTCTGCTACACCCCACAATGCTTATTGGTATGGTGATTTTGCTTATGTATCTGCCTACCATGATGGAGTTAGAATTTACAACGTGAAAGACCCAAGCAATCCTATTCCAGTGGCTTGGTACGATACTCATCCTGTTGTTCCTGAGTTTTATGGAGGTTATAAAGGTTGTTGGGGAATTTATCCATACCTGCCAAGCAAGCATATTATAGCAAGTGATTTAACAGCTGGGATTTTTGTTTTTGAAATGGATTCGGGCTTGGTAGGTGAAAAAGAAGTTAATCAAATTAACGTAGGTTTCTCTGTGTACCCAAATCCTGTTCAAGATATACTTAATGTGGATTTTGCAGGTTTTGAAAAGGGAAAGTTGAGCATTATTAACTTGCAAGGAGAAGTGGTTTTAACTAGCGTTGTTTCAAAAAATAGCCACCAAATTGATTTGTCGCAATACCCGCAAGGTGTCTATTTAATTAGCATTTACAATGAGCAAGGTAGGTTTACCAAAAAAGTTTTAAAATGGTAATTTCAACTTATAGAAAATTATTTCCTGTATTTTTTATCCTCCAATTATTTTGGTTCGAACCAAACTATGCGCAAGGTGTTTCTGAGAAAATTACTTTGCTAAGCAGGTATAACAATCCCAATTTGCCTAGACTAAATGGGTACCAAATTTGGAATGACTTAACTGGATATTACGATTCAATTTCAAAGAAAGAATACATCATTGCAGGCAGCACTGATAGCATTTATTTTTTTGATATCAGCGATCCCTCAAAGATTGTTTTGTGTGATGTGCAAGATGGAACTGCAAAAAATGTGGTGAACAGAGATTACGAATGTTATAGCCATTATGTTTATTGTGTGAGCGACAACGGAGGCAGGGGAAGTATACAGGTTTTTGATTTGCAATACCTCCCCGATTCGGTTCATAAGGTTTACGACAGTGATTCTTTGAGTTATAATACACATAGCATTTTTATTGAAGCAAAAAGCAAGAGACTGTATCTATGCATTAACAGGTTAAAGGCAGGAGGTGTTGCTGCCATGGATATTTTAACACTTGAAAACCCGGAGAAGCCATTATGGATAGGAAGGCTAAAGGTGCCAACATTTGGAGATGGCGTGCCTGTTTTTAGGAATGTACATGAGGTTTATGTGAGGAACGATACAGCTTATTGTTCTATAGAATATAAAGGACTTTGGATTTTTGATTTGAGGGATTTGAATAATCAGAGGTTAGTATCAACCATAAGTGATTACCCAGAGAATGGCTATAATCATAGCAGTAACCTAGATGCCACTGGTAAATATGTGATGTTTACGGATGAGGTACCAGGAGGATTGTCTGTAAAAATATTTGACATCCATGATATCTACAATCCCAAATTAGTGAGCATGTTTAAATCCAATAATGGTGCCACAGCCCACAATGCTTATTGGATTGGGAGTTTTGCTTATGTATCTTATTACCATGATGGGGTTTATATTTTTGATTTAAGTGACAAAACAAAGCCATTTGTAGCTGGCTATTACCATACCTCCAATTGGCCACCAACTTCTTATGAAGGTTATAAGGGCTGTTGGGGATTATATCCTTACCTGCCCTCTGGATTGTTAGCAGCAAGTGATATGGGAGAAGGTATTTTTTTGTTTAAGGTTGATCCAATTTTAACCGGTGTAAAAAAAGAAGATTATGCGGAAAAGCCATTTGCCATTTATCCAAATCCATTTGGCTCAAACATTCATATTGACTACAGTAAATACAAAAATGAGGCCCTTGATGTTAAAATATATAATGTAAAAGGGGAAATGATTTTGCATAAGAGCCTTTCTGAGGCTACCTTTGAAGCCGAAGCAAGTAATTTAGATAACGGCATGTATTTCGTTATTTTGCGAGCTGGCAACAAGCAATGGGTTCAGAAATTAATTAAACAATAAGGGTTAACAGTGCGGATAAATAGGGTATTTTTTTTCTATATTATTTTAGGGCTCATCCCTCATTTTGTTATTGCTCAAAAAGACAGTACTAAAGCTGTTAATTATCCAACAAGGTTTATTACCGAGTATGGAATTGATAGAAACATTCCTTACGTTTTTGAAGATACGGTGATGCGTAGGAATGAGATTTACAATGTTTACAACCAAAAAACTGGCTTATACCAAGACCTTGCCAATACCATGACACCGGGTAGAAATTTATTTTTTGATTGGAATAGGCCCACTGATTTTGCTTTGGGCTTTAATCCTTACCAAGCATTTTATAAAACACCACAAGAGTCGAGGTATTACCTAACCAAGAAACCCTACGCCGATTTTAAGTATACCCAAGGTCAGCGGGAGTTGTTGTTATTTTCAGTAAAATTTGCTTTTAATATTACGCCACGCCTCAACATAGGAGTAGATTTTGATAGGGTAACTTCTGAAGGGTTTTACCCAAGGCAATATACCAGTGGCTATTTTACCAATGTATTTATTAGTTACCAATCTAAGAATAATAAATATGGTATTATTGGCAATACTATATGGAATAGAGGTATCAATGATGAAAATGGAGGTTTAAAAGGAGGCGATTCTTTGTTTGAAACATTGAGAGGAGTAAACAAAGCAGCGCCCATTAATTTAAATTTTTGTCAAAGCAGATTTAAAAGTAAAACTTTTTTTGCCAAGCAATATTTTTATTTAGGTAAAATGCAGGAGTTAGTGAAAGATGAGGATACCTCCTACTATTTAAGTAGATCGGGTTTTATATCACATACCATCCAATACGATATAGATAAATTTTACTTCGAAAACCCAGAAGGCGAAGGTGACAGCACCTTGTTTCCTTCCGAAAACATTGATACCAGTGGTATTTTTTTTGATTCTATCGTAAGCAGGACTTTTATGAATAGGTTGGCTTATGCCTATTGGACAAAGAGCAACGAATTTCAACAAAGTTATATTGAGTTTGCGGTAGCACATAAGTATATACATGTTGAGCAAATAGATTTAAAAAATACCTACCATAACATTTGGGGTGAGGCAAAAATTGAAAGAATTCCAAAGACTACCAAAAACATAGCCTTTCGATTAAACGGAAGCTATTGCCTTACGGGGTATAATCAAAACGATTTTAAACTTGGTGGAGATTTGAAATTATTGAGCAGAAAATTTGATATCAGTGGTGGGTTCAATAACCAATTGAGCGAGGTAGATTATACCATGGTAAATTTTAGATCGGCACCTTTTTCTTGGCAAAACAAATTTTCGAAAGTTTATGTCACCAACTGGAAAGTTGGTATAGGAACCAAGGCATTTAGACATAATTTTACTACCACATTTAATCAGTATATCATAGCCAATTGGGTTTATTATGGCAAGGAAATAAAACCACTACAAAGTAACAACATACTGGTAATTAATACCCTAGAAGCTAACAAAACGTTTCAATTAGGTTGGTTCTTTTTTGAGAACAAAGTAATGCTGCAGAATTCAAACTTAGGCATTGTAAAGTTGCCAGAATTAGGCGTAAACTTAAGGTATTATTTAAATGGAAGTTTGTTTAGAAAAGCATTGTTGTTTCAATTAGGAGCGGAGGTATTTTACAATACAAGCTATTATGGCAATGCCTACAATCCAGCAGCTAGGGCGTTCTATCTTCAAGATGAAACAAAAATTGGCAATTATCCAATGTTAGATGTTTTTGTAACAGGTCAAATAATGACCGCAGTTATTTTTGCCAAATTTGAGCACATCAATATGGATTGGCAGAATACCGGATATTATTTAACGCCGCATTATCCGCTTCCAGTTAGGGCCATCAGGTTTGGATTGAGGTTAAGATTGTATAACTGATAAACTTAGTAATACATCATTTTCATACAAAAAACACTACCACCAGATTTCATAAATTCACTGGTTTCAACTTCAATAACTTGGTATTGGCATCGTTCTAAAATGCTTTTCGCAACTGTACTACCTATTTGAATGATGGCAACTTTATGTCCGTTTATAGGATTATGAATTACATGTGCATTTAAGCAAAATGTAGCAATTGCCTCATCCATTGGAATCTCATATATCTCCTCAAATGATTGTCGCAATAAATCCAATCCTTCGCTAGTAAAGGCTTCTTTACACAACATAACTTGCGTTTCAGACAATGGAACAAAGCAGGTATCTAGGTGATAAAAATTTTCGTTGATTAACTCCAAAGCAATAATTGGAACCTCTAACTTCTCTGAAAGTTCGGTGTATGCACTCACATCACTTCTATGTCCGAACCCACCATACAATAACTTTTTACCCGGGTGAGGAATGGTATCTCCCATGCCTTCGAATAAAGGAGTGACTTGAAAATGTTTAGGAGTATAACCCAGAGTTTGAAAATAAGCTTCGAAATGAGGCACTTCTTTTCGGCGGGAAGGATGACGCATTTTACTCATCCAAACTACTTTTTGAGCTAAAGTATTGAGCCAAGGAAAAGTTTGGTTGGCACAAAATACCATGTCTTCGCAACCAACGGCACCATGTATTACATTGAGTTCAGTAATTATATTTTGTGCGATTAATCCCTTGTAAACAGCATGCAAATCGTTCCATTGTTTTAAAGCCAAATCTTTGTTTAAAAGAGATTCATTACCCTCCATGTGAATGTTTTTAACATCCACGATATCAAAGTATTCAGGACTACACATGAGCACTTTTAAAGGCTCCTCCCTCCTTTTTAGGTCATTTATGGTAAAAGGCAAAATGCCGTTTTGAAAAACTTTGAAAGTTTGATTACTTGACATAAGTTTGAAGCTAAGAACCACAAACATACTACATAGTAATCTCAGTAAAAAATATTCGGTACGAACCAAAAATGAAATAGTAAAATTATGAATATAAAATCAATCACGCTATCAGCTTTATGCCTTGTAAGCAGCATTGGATACAGTCAGAATGCGAAGTTATACAAGAAACCAGCCTACCAAACGGAGCAAGAAAAAGCCATGAGAAATGCTGGTAAAAATGAGAATTTATTTAAGTTGAGCTTGAATAAGAAAGTGCCAGACAATGTAATTTTACCTGGCGAATGGGAAGAATCGCAGGCGGTAGCCATTAGTTGGTCGTTTGATTATGATGTAAATGGTAATCCAAGCGGCATAGATTTAACTTCTGTTTATGCAGATGTATCGGCACAATTAGCGGATGCCATACAAAAAGAATGTACCGTTTGGATTAGGGTTTTGAAAAATAGCGACACTACTTTAGTACTTAATAATATGGTGCAACGCAAAACACCATTGGTTAACTACAAGTTCATGGTATTAGATGGAGATGATTGGTGGACCAGGGATTACGGTCCAATGGCTGTTTACTCAAAGAACTTAGATAGTATCAGTTTTGTGGACATGAAATATTATGATGGCAGGGATAAAGACAATGTTTTTCCGGGACAGATGGCAGCCATGATGGGTTACAATAATTATGTTACTTCATTAAACTCAGAAGGCGGAAACCTCATGGGAGATGGCTATGGCAGGTTGTTTTTTAGCAGTGTAATTAGGAATGTAAATGCCGACAATACCATACATTCAACACCATGGACTAACCAACAAACTTATGACACCTTGAAACAATTATTTAATACACCTTTGCTAACAGACTTAACCACCTTGAATTGTGATGGTGGCACAGGGCATATTGATTTGTATGTTAAATTGATAGATGAGCAAACAATTATTATGGCTCAGTACCCTTCGGAAATTACTGCAAGCGACAAAACCATTATTGAGGACAATTACCAAGTAATAAGCGCGCTGCAAGGCCCGTATGGCAGGCCTTACAGGATACTAAGAGTAGAACACCCAACAAACGACAATGGACTTCATACCAGAAAAACTTGCAACCAAATTGACCAAGATGCCAGGAATTTTATCAATGGTCTATCTTTAAACGGAAGTTTTATTTTCCCTTCTTATTACGATGGTGTTTCTGGCAATGCAGCGCAACACAATAGGATCATGGCATATTATAAAAAGATTATGCCAGGTTATAAAATTGTGCCTATAGATAGCAGAGAAATGTCGCCATTAGGAGGCGCTATTCATTGTATAACTATGCAGATACCCGTTGAAAATCCGATTAGAATTTGGCATCCAAGTTTAGATGGTATTGTACCTGCATTACCAAGCTATCATATATTGGCCAAGATTGATAATAAGAGTGGCATAGCAGAAGCCAATTGCTATTGGAAGAAGAACAATGCCAGCACTTGGAATAAGGTGGTATTAACAGATAGCAGTGGTTATTGGGTGGGTGATATTGTTTCGGCAGGATTGCAAGGTGATGATTCACTTTATTATTATATTGAAGCAAAATCTACCAATGGAAAAACGGCTACAAAGCCATTGAATGCTAGTAAAGGAGGCTATTACCAAATGAGGTTAAAGTATATTACTGGCGATGAAGATTTACTTGTAGCTAGTAAAAATCACTTGTTTAATGCTTATCCAAATCCAGCAAAAGAAACCGTTACTATCAACTTCAAATTGGTTCAAACCGAAAATGTAAAACTACAAATTTGGGATATCAATGGAAAGTTGCTTGTAAACAAAGACTTGGGAAAACAGGGTATTGGCATGCATAGTTCGGATATAAATGTTTCGGAATTGCCAAGCGGCATTTACGTTTATCAATTGTGGTTGAACAATGCACCAGTAATGAGCAAGAAGCTTGTTATTGGGAATTAATAAGGATATTTATTTGTACATGTAAATGGCATTAGCTGGGCTGAACCTAAGCCGATTGCTCCATATTAAAAAAATAGAAAAGAAAGCTGTTGATATTGTTTTGTAATAGATACCTTTGGTAGGCTAAATTAATTTAAGCAAAAAATGAAATCCAATATAGATAGAAAATCGTTTTTAAAAGCCACTGCATTGTTAGGCATTGGCAGCATTGCATTTGGAAGTAAGGCAAAAGGCATTTTTGCTGAACCTATTTCAACAAGTATCAATGATATTAAGCCTAAAGATGGCAAATACGAACTTCCACCACTAGGATATACCTATAATAGCTTAGAACCTATTATAGACGCCCAAACCATGGAGATACATTATACCAAGCATCATCAAGCGTATATCAATAAATTGAACGAGGCAATGGACAAGGAGCCCTCTTTAAAAAGCAAAAGTTTAGAAGAGTTATTGCTGAACCTATCTGGCATGCCGGCCTCAGTAAAATCCTTGATTCGCAACCATGGTGGCGGACATTGGAACCACAGTTTTTTTTGGAAGAGTTTGAAAACAGGCACTAATATGGGTCCTAGTTTTAGCAAGTTGGCTAATTCATCTTTTGGCGGTGTGGAAGAGTTTAAGAGCACTTTTGAGAAGATTGCTATGGGTGTTTTTGGATCGGGCTGGGCTTGGGTAATTTTGCAAAACGGACAATTAAAAATCACTACTACGGCCAACCAAGACAATCCATTGATGGATGCAGGTGCAGTGCCAGAGATGATGCCAAAGGTAATTTTGGGAATAGATTTATGGGAGCATGCCTATTATTTGAAGCACCAAAACAAGCGCGCCGACTATGTAAAGAGCTTTTGGAATGCAGTTAATTGGGATGAAATAGAAGCACTTCTGAAGTAAATTAAAAATGTTTTTGAATTTTAGGTTTCAAATACTACATTTGCACTCCTTAAAATGGTGGTTTTAGCTCAGTTGGTTAGAGCGCCTGATTGTGGTTCAGGAGGTCGCCGGTTCGAGCCCGGTATTCCACCCCCATTGCAAAAGCCCTTGATTTTTCGAGGGCTTTTTTGTTTATATTGTCTAGCACTCTCCTATTTGCATTGATTCTCCATTGATTTAGAAGGAAAATTAGCAGGAGTAAATGCTCAAAAAAACAATTAGAATCATTTAATGATTAGGTTTTCCTCAAGTGTACTAGTATTTAAGGAAAATAATGAATGCTTTTCCTCTATTGTCATTTCATTCTTTTTTGTGCGAGTAACTTTATCCAACAAAAGTAAATTGGGGAAATAATTACTTAAAGTGCAATATTCAAGGCTATCGCAGGATGATTTAACTTTTTGAATATTAGAATTTCCTGAACTAGCCTTGTAAATATTGTAACCATCGCAGAAAAAATACAATTCAATTGAGTTGAATAAATTATTGATCTAATTTGACTTTTATTATTAATAATTTTAGTCTTATAAACGAATTCAATATTCCTTGTATTTAAATCAAATTGTTTGATTCCAGTTTCCTCCTTGTCATTTTGGTAAGCATATAAAAGAGTATGATCATTCATCCAAGTAATTTTTGTCCAAGTTTCTAGCCCATAATCGAAATATTTGATGCTATCATGCATAAACAAACTGGTATCTCTTATGAAAATATATGATTTACTTAAATCATTTACATTTTCAGCCTTATAGACGAACTTAGAACCATCAGGACTGAAATTAAATTCAGTGCAAAAATAGTTTTTACCAGTTTCGAAAACTCTAGAGATTGAGTTTTCAAAATCATACATTGAAGAACTGCCCAACTTTGAATCTGTATAAAGTATTTTTTTATTAAAAACTGGAACATTGCCAATGGCTCGAACCTGTAGTAAAGTATTTAAACCGATGTTTTGATCAATAATAACAATTTTGGTTGTAAATGGCTCTGTGCTTAAGAAATTGCAAACAATGTTTCCATTGGAATAAGAAGGCTCTGTATATTGATTTCCAACTCTATAATATGAATATCCAAAATTACTTTGAGAAGGCGGAAAATCACAATTTAAAATCGGACCAATTGAATCTGAACCTGATGATTTTCGATTGCAACTTAAAAACAAAATAGATATTGCTATAAAAAGTGATAGGCTTAATATTTTGCAATTATTTTTCATGATTAACAATCAATTTCTGGCTTTTTAAAAATGAACTATTATTTAATGTTACAATATAGATACCATTTTCAACATCACGAATATCAATTGAACTATTTTTGGGATTAATTAATGATTTAAATTTTAATATATTCGTAAAATCCTTCTAGCAGATGAAATAAAATCAAATTTGATTTAAAAAATAAAATTAGTAATTTCGATTAATGGAAGTTAGGGAGCCAGATATGACATTTTATGGGTACAGCTATGCTGATTACCTAACTTGGAATATTCCAGAAATCGTTGAAATCATAAAGGGTCGCGTATACAAGATGAATGCGGCTCCAAGGAGAATTCACCAAAAAGTAAGTGGCAGGTTGTTTTTGAAGTTTGGCAATTTTTTGCAAGGTAAAAAATGCGAAGTTTATGATGCTCCTTTTGATGTAAGGCTTTCCAATAATCCTATTAAAAACGAAAATATTTATACTGTTGTTCAGCCTGATTTATGTGTAATTTGCGACCCAAGTAAACTGGATGAGGCAGGTTGCTTAGGAGCACCAGACCTTATAGTTGAAATTTTATCGCCAGGAAATTCAAGAAAAGAGCTGCAAAATAAATATGAGGTGTATGAAGAAAGTGGCGTTTTGGAGTATTGGGTAATTTCACCCGAAGCAGAAACTTTGCTCATTTACACACTGATAAATGGCAAATACCATGCGTCTAAATTACTTACAAGTGGTGATGTTGCAAGCACCTCCATCCTACCTGGTTTTTTAATTGATTTGGAGGAATTGTTTACGGGGTTGAATGATTGAAAAATTATCTAGTATAATTATTCCAATAAATGGCTTGTTATATTTTATCCTTTAAAAACTCCACCCCATACTTATATAAGGCCATGGCAGCCATTTTTTTTCTGAATAGACAAATATTTGATCTCGATCCATCGATAAATTTAAAGGTGTTTTAAACATAAAACCTGTTTTAACCATAAAGCCTTTGTCGGCAGAATAACGGTAACCTAATCCAAATTCTGGACGAAATTTGTGGTTATTTGGGGAGGCATAGTAATTGCTTTGCGTATATAAAATACCAGCAGATAAATCCATTTTATGTTTATTTGAACCTACTAAATAGTGATAAACGATGGGCATATAAAAAAAAGACCTATCGTTTTGCGCTTTAACTTGCCAAGTTCCTGGCATCCATGAAATTCCTACCTGTATGCTTTGATTTTTCTTAAATAGATACTCAAAATTGAATGAATAAACATCACTTGCACCTAAAATTTCTAAATAAATTATCTTCGTATTACTATCATTTTGTGCAATCGCTTTATGATGGCATAAAGCTAATAAAAACAAAATACCCAAAGTCAGGTTCTTCATGCTATTCAAATTTCTTGCGACTCACTTCAGAGGCTGTATAAAATCGAAGTCCTAGTTCTTTTGCTTTCAAAACAATTCTCTTGAAATCATCTTCCATGATATGTGAATTTGACCCCTCAAGTGGACCAGTATTGCTTAAAAAATGCCAATATAAGCTTATGGTTTGTTTACTATTTTTTGCTTTTTCAAGTGCATCAAAAACCTCCTCATTGGGATGGTGATACCTTACATCTATTCCAGTTCAGTAGAACAATTGAATATCGCCATACCTAAAATACAATAAGTCCATATCGGCAATTTTTTTAATTAAATAAGTGCCGAGAACCTTTCTTAAGCTATTAAAGTGCCCTAACAAACGGTTATCGGTTTCAGCGGTGCAATCTCCAAATGGATAAGCAAAAGTAAGTGGATTAAAACCAACCTTCTTCATGCTATCTGTTACCGATAATTCTTCGTTTAAAAACCTTTCCATTCCATAGTTTTCAACGTATTCATCGCTATGTGGATGACTATTGGTATGATGGGCCATCTCATGTCCATCCAATTGCAATTGTTTCATTATCCATTTAGTAGAATCAGCCAAATCATGGTAACCCTCAATATAAAAGGTTAATTTTATTCCGTTTTCCTTTAAAAAATCTTTGAGGTGAAACCAAGTATCAGGTGGTTTATCAACGGTTAATAGTATTCCTGGTCCTAACAGATTTCTATTTTCGTGTTTTTTGCAATGCATGGTTTGCAGTATTAAAATACCTACCATAATTCTACAAAAATACTTTAGCCAATTTGAACCCATCATTTTATGTTAATTCAAATTTATGAAAAAGAAGATGGCAAATTAAAAAATTCTTGCCAGCCGTTTGATTTTTTCATTTGTATTTTTTGAATGAAGGGTTAAAATTTATTAGAAATAAAAATATTGTAAATCAAGGTACTTTTTATTTAAATTGCATTCAAGTAATAAGCCTAACTTGATATTTGAAAAAATATCTCTACAAAAACCCCAATCTATGACCTTAATTGAATACGATAAAAAATTAAGTGAAGTTTTAAAATTAATCAGAAATATTAAAGGATATAAGCAGCTATATCTTGCTACTAAGTTAGGAATTGATAGGACATCTTATTCAAGAATAGAAAATGGCCATATTGCTATTACATCTGGACAGTTAAGAGAAATTGCTATAATTCTAGGAACTAGTAATTTTCAGATTTTGGCAATGGTTGATGCCATAATCGATTCAAAACATGATTATAAAAAAGTTGATTTAGAAACGCTAATAGTAAAGTTCTTCGCATCCATTAAAATTGATTCAAACAAGGAGTTGTTTTCCGAGGAAAATGTTTCAACTTTAATTGATCTCATCAAGGTGAATTTGGACTCAAAAGAAGTTAAAAGTGTAAATGTGCATATTTTGCACCCGAAATGAACTTAATTTCCAAAAATGTTTAAATATAGCACCTCTAAATCATTTTTTAGTTCCTTTGACCTGATAGATTTGTAGACTTAAAATACAAAATATTAATATGAAAACAAAAACAATTAAACTTAGTTTATGCTTCTTAACCTTATTTTATTTTCCAATTTCGAGTTGCAAAAAGGATGAGAAAATTCCTTTCGAAAAAACACCATTTTTATCCCAACCAGCTACAAGCAATTTATCAATGTCTGACCAAGACATATTTGAAAATGCTGAAATTGTGGGAATTGCACACAATATGGTACTAGATAGTGTATATAGATTTTATGAAAAAAAGTTTAACTCAACATCTGGAAAAGACACATTTACTGCTAACGAGTATAACATTCTTTCAATTAACATAGCTCGACATATTATGAATGAACAAGTTGGATTTAATTTTGATCCAATATATTATGATGACTGGATTGGTTTCTGTCAATATTCAACTTCATTCATTGAATTTAATGTATACGATACAATTAACTTTTCACCAGAACTTATCAACTTAGTAAAGGATTTATCTGCAGAGCTTAGGCAAATGAGCAATACCACTACAAATGAAGAATGGCAATCATTTGCAACACAATATTTTTATGAAAATGTAAACCAATTGACTAACATTGAGGAGAGAAAGATATTTGCAAGCGTTGTACAAATTGGAATTTATTCTGTGGTATATTGGGGTGAGAATTTTTACAATTGGATTGATTTATTTAGCCAAGGACAATTTAATCAAACTAAAATAATGAAAGGAGGTACTACGTTGTTTGCACTTCCTCCTTCCGGGAGAGATATTGCTACAACAGATGCCGAAGCAGGATTAATGAGCGGTATAGGATGGGGAGGTTGGGGATTGGCTGTGGGAGGACCCGTTGGCGCTGGAGCTTTAGGGTTAGCTGGCTTTGGAGTAGGTGCTGGTGTTGGTTCGGTTGGAGCTATTGGTAAATATTATTTTTGGCAGTATGTTTGGCCATCATAAATCAATTAATTTAATTAATGAAAGCTACACTAAAAATTGCTACTACCTACTACCTATTAATAGTTTTAGTAGCTCACCCAATTACAAATTGTCTTTTTTATAATTGCGTTTTTGATATTGAGTATTTGTTTAAAAATGTAATTTTTGAGGTACCAATAGCATTAATTATAGGATATTTAGGCAGTTCTTTTTCTAAATTCTACTTTAAGCAAAAAAAGTAATAACTAGAGACATGAAGGATATATTAAAACTTGGGGTATGAAACAAATCATTACCTTTTTAGCAATTGCACTGGTTTTTGGCTGCTCTTATGGTTTAGATATTAAAGATGATTCTAGTCCTAAATTACGAATCAACAAGTTAAAAGATACAGGTGAAGGCCCTAATCGAATTATGATTGACACTAATTATGATGTGAAAGATCAGTATTTTGAAATTGGTTTGCGTGTTATAAGGCCTAATAATGGTTTTGCTGCAACAAAGGACCTTAATAAATCGAAAGAGGGCGAGCCTTACCATACAGAAAGCATTATGGTTTTAGATTCAACAGGTGGCATTGCGGTATTTAAAACCTCCACAGATTTTTTGAATTATATTGATGCAAGGGGTTATAGGTTAATTACCCAATCAACTGATTCAAACGGAACAAATTATACTTTTGAAAAGAAGCAACTAAGTAATAAATCAAGTACCCATTTTTCTTGTAATTGATTATTGGCTGGATTAATTGATTCAGTATTGAATAATTGGGCATAAAAAAGGCTAACTCAATTGAGCCAGCCTTTTTTATTTTAATTGGATCAAACCTACTTCTTATCTTCTATCATTACAAAAACATCTTCGTTATCTGCTTTCATGAGGTACTTTTCGCGGGCAAATTTTTCGAGATTTTTCTTGTTGCCAAAAAGTTCCTCTTTTTCCTTTTTTACCTTGGCAATTTCTTGATGGTAGTATTGGTATTTGGACTTGGTTTCCTTTAGATTTTTGCTGTACTCAATTTGGTCGAAGATACTGTTGCGCTCACTGATTAATAGCAACAAAATAAATGCAAGTCCTGATAGAACATATTTGTTCTTGAGTAAATTGATATATTTTGAACTCATTTTCATACGAAAGAATTACTTGGCGTATTTAAAATCTTTACCAGGATAGTATGCGTTGTTTCCAAGCTCTTCCTCGATGCGGATTAATTGGTTGTATTTGGCAATTCTATCTGTTCTGCTGGCTGAACCTGTTTTGATTTGGCCGCTGTTTAAAGCTACTGCTAAATCTGCAATGGTAGTATCTTCTGTTTCGCCAGATCTATGGCTCATGATATTGGTATAACCTGCTCTAGTAGCCATATTCACCGCATCAATGGTTTCGGTTAAAGAGCCAATTTGGTTCACCTTAACTAAAATTGAATTGGCAATATTTTCTTTGATTCCTTTTGATAAGCGTTTTACATTGGTTACAAACAAATCGTCGCCCACCAGTTGAATTTTATTGCCCAATACTTTGGTCATTTCAGCCCAACCTTTCCAATCGTCTTCTGCGCAACCATCTTCAATAGAAATGATAGGGTATTTCTTCACCCAATCTGCCCAATAGCTCACCATTTCGCTTGGCGTCATTTCGCGCTTATCAGATTTTTTGAATACATAAACTCCTTTTTTCTCATCCCAGAATTCGCTGGTGGCAGCATCCATGGCAATGTAGATATCTTTTCCAGGCTTGTAACCTGCAGACTCAATAGCTGTTAGTACTGTTTCAATAGCCTCTTCATTTGATTTGATATTAGGTGCAAAACCACCTTCATCGCCTACATTGGTGCTGTATCCTTTTTTCTTCAATACATCTTTCAAGTGATGGAATACCGAAGTGCCCATTTGAAGCGCCTCGCTGAAGCTATTTGCCTTGGTAGGCACAATCATGAATTCTTGAAAATCAATTGAATTATCGGCATGTGAACCACCGTTTAGGATGTTCATCAATGGAATAGGCAAAGTGTTGGCGTTTACACCTCCGATGTAACGATACAAAGGCATATTGGCTTCAATTGCAGCAGCTTTTGCAGCAGCCATAGAAACGGCAAGAATGGCATTGGCTCCAAGGTTGCCCTTGTTATCTGTACCATCCAACTTAATCATTTTACGGTCAATTTCATTTTGCTCAAACACATCTACACCCAAAAGTTTGTCGCAGATTTCATCGTTCACGTTTTTAACAGCTTTAAGAACACCTTTGCCCATATACACTTTTTTGTCGCCATCACGCAACTCAACAGCCTCATGAATTCCAGTTGATGCACCAGAAGGTACTGCGGCTCGTCCTAAGGCACCATCTTCGGTTATCACTTCTACTTCTACAGTTGGATTGCCTCGAGAATCCAAAATTTGACGGGCATGGATGTTAATAATTACGCTCATTTTAATTGGTAGTTTACTGTTGTTTTATATTCAATTACTTTGTTATTTTAGGTTCAAATCTACAAAACATACTGTTGGTTCAGAATTAATTATTAGTTCATTAAAGTCATAAAATCATCAAACAAATAGCGGCTATCTTCTGGTCCTGGTGCGGCCTCTGGGTGGTATTGCACCGAAAATGCTTTTTTGTCTTTGATCCTAATGCCTTCAACGGTATTGTCGTTTAAGTTGATATGTGTTAATTCTACTGTTGGATGATCCAAGGTTTCATCCATCTTAACCCCAAAACCGTGGTTCTGAGAGGTAATTTCGCATTTGCCCGTGATGAGATTTTTCACCGGGTGGTTTAAACCTCTGTGTCCGTTGAACATTTTATATGTTTTTAAACCTTGCGATTCGGCCAACATTTGGTGACCAAGGCAAATTCCAAATAAAGGAATATTGGCATCTACAATTTTCTTCACCGTACCAACTGCATAAGGCATCACGGCTGGGTCGCCAGGACCATTGCTGATCATAAAGCCAGTTGGTTTAAAGGCCATCATTTCCTCAAAAGTGGCGTTACAATTATATATGGCAAGGTAGGCCCCTCTTTCTTCAAGGCATCTTAAGATGTTTTGTTTAACCCCTAAGTCTAAAACGGCTACTCTTTTTTCAGCGCTTGGATCGCCCATAAAATAAGTATCTTTAGTGGAAACAGTGCTTGATAATTCTAGGCCTTCCATGCTTGGCACAGCGGCTAATTGCTCTTTTAGTTCCTCGATGCTTTTACCTTCAGAAGAAATAATTGCATTCATGGCACCTTTGCTGCGCACATGACGAACAATTTCGCGGGTATCTACATCTGTGATACCTACAATATTGTTTAAAGCAAAGTATTCTTGAACCGATTGATCGGCTTGCTTGCGCGAATAAGGCACATTGAAGTTTTTGCATACCAAGCCTGCAATTTTGATGGTATCTGATTCTTGCTCCTCATTGTTCACACCATAATTACCAATATGCACATTGGTTTGTAGCAAAATTTGGCCGGTATAACTTGGATCAGTAAAGATCTCTTGGTAGCCTGTCATGCCCGTATTAAAACAAATTTCTCCTGTGGTGGAACCAATTTTTCCGATGGAAGTTCCATGAAATACCGTACCATCTGCAAGCAGCAAAGTGGCCGGAAACTTATTGACTGATCGATTCAAAGTAGTTTAGATTTGTGCAAAAGTAGGAAAACGAATCCTACCTCGCAAATGAAACTATGCACATCGTTTGTTGACGACTGAATGATGGAAAATATCGATATCTTCTTTATAATTTTATTGTTATTCATCGGTATCTAGGCTAGAACTAGGCAACTCAAGTGCTTTGATATCACCAATAGCATTACCCGCAATTCCTTTAATGGATCCGTACATATCAATGGTATTGGTGATTACCTTTTCAATTTGTTTTTCGCGCGATTTCCAGATACGCTGCATGGCTCTGCGCTCGCTATCCAAATCTGATTGCATTTGACTGAAGCCCTCAACAATGGCCTCAATTTGCATTCTAAAAGTGTTGCTGGTTAAGAAATCGTAGAGGAGACTCATTTTATCGCCTTTGTTTTCTTGGGTTGCGAGGGCTGAGTCTAATTGTACAATGCTTTCGCGCAATACTTTACAAAGGCCTTTAAATTCTTCATAGGTACAAATCCAAATACCGTCGCGCATTCCCATTCTTTCCATATCTGATGGAAGTACATCTGTAACCAACACGCCAATATTTGCACCTTTGGTTCGGATATCAGCTTTAAATTTCTCTATCCACGTAGGTTGAAAATCTTTGGTACGTTTGCTTTCGTAATATATGGTACCACAATTTTGCTTGGTGCGTGTATTTACAATTTGAACGCAATCGCCTCCCCTAGCACCTTTTTTAATTTCAGCAATAATATCTAGTGGGAACTGACTCATGAGCCATTCTTCAATTGCCAATTCTTGCACTTCGCCTTGCAATTGCATAGAGCCTTGCTCTTGCTTGCGTTTCATTTCTTCGGTGAGTCGCTTTTGGTCTTCGAGTTGTTTTTGAAGCTCTTTAATGGTTAGTTCGGTGCGGTCTTGTTCAAGCTTTTTGATCTTGTCGCGTTCCTCATTTAACCTTGTGCTGAGCGACTTTTCGGCCTCCATCAAAGTTTGTTCCTTCACCATATCCTTTTCTCTTTTGAGTTGTTCAATTTCGGCCTTGGTGCGGTTTAATTCTTTGAGTTGTTCCTGTTTTTGGTTCAACTCATTTTGCATTAATTTAATTTGGTCTTGTTGTTCTGTTTCAAGTTGGAGACGAAGACGTTTTTCAATGTGTTCTTTCTCTTCTTTGACTTTCTGGTTTAATTTATCCTGAAAAAGTTCATTTTCTCTTTTTCTTTTCTCTTCAAATTCGGCTTGTTGTTTTTGAAGTTGCTCAACTTCCCTATTAAGCTTTAAACGTTCTTGAGCTTGCTTGGCATTAAATTCCTTCTTCAATTCGGCTTCCATTTGGTGGTAAACCAAATCATTCACATCTATAGCAAAACCACAATTAGGGCAGTTAATATTGTTTTCCTTTTCCATGATTCAAAGAAAGGTAAAAATCTGTTTTTCTTCTGCTAATCTTTAAAAGAGAATTATTTTAGTCTTAAGAAAATATTAGCACCCAATTTTCGACTTTCCTCTATTAGGCAGTGGCGCACCAAATG